>Ga0308157_10001711_pt1 | contig 41768 bp, 37 predicted proteins | sample PhyBR1_FD_201035 | JGI IMG/M metagenome (GOLD analysis project Ga0308157, IMG submission 201035) | Phyllosphere microbial communities from UC Gill Tract Community Farm, Albany, California, United States - DLSLB.R1 | ecosystem: Host-associated > Plants > Phyllosphere > Unclassified | place: USA... | reverse complement strand
AAGGTCTTTTACATTTGCTTTTGCCATGTTTTCTGTTTTTGTTAGTTTACTTTCCGTTTCTTAAACAATCAACAACTTCTTTAGATGGGAGAAGTGTTTGGATGCTAAACGTAACGGGCAATTTTTAAAATTAGATTAATAGATTTCAGATATAAGATAGCAGACGATAAAAAGTCTGAAACCTGACATCTCCAATCTGAAGTCTGAAAATTAACGTTTTGAGAATTGGAATCTCTTTCTTGCTTTTTTCTGACCTGGCTTCTTTCTTTCCACCATTCTTGCGTCTCTTGTAAGTAAACCAGCTGGTTTCAAAGCTAATCTGAATTCAGCATTGATTTCGCATAAAGCTCTTGAAATACCTAATCTGATAGCTTCTGCCTGACCTGTATTACCACCACCGAAAACATTTACGGTAACGTCATACTGACCAACAGTTTCAGAAAGGATGAACGGTTGGTTTAATTTGTAAACCATCACGTCTGTAGAGAAATAAGTTGCAGCGTCTTTACCGTTTACTGTAATAACACCAGAACCTGGCTTTACATAAACTCTCGCTACAGAAGTTTTTCTTCTTCCGATTTTGTGAACTATAGACATAATTAATTATTTAAATTCGTTAACATTAATTGTTTTAGGCTGTTGAGCTTCATGTTTGTGCTCAGTCCCTTCATATAAATAAAGGTTCTTCAATAAAGCAGATCCTAATCTGTTTTTAGGCAACATCCCTTTTACAGACTTTTCCAATACTTTTAAAGAATCTTTCTTTTGAAGTTCAGCCGCAGTCATAGACTTTTGACCTCCAGGATAACCTGTATGCCAGATATAAGTCTTATCGTTCCACTTGTTTCCGGAAAGAGTAACTTTCCCAGCGTTCAAAACGATTACGTTATCACCACAATCTACGTGAGGTGTGTAGTTCGTTTTGTGCTTACCTCTCAAAATCTTTGCAACCGTAGAAGCTAGTCTTCCTAACGGCTGTCCTTCAGCGTCTACCACAACCCATTCTTTATTAGCAGTAGCTTTGTTCGCTGAAACAGTTTTGTAACTTAATGTATTCACACGTTTTAGTTAAAGATTAAACATAATTCCCCCTAAAAGGGTGTGCAAAGGTACAAATATTTTTTGGATTGCAAAAACTTATTTTATTTATCATATAATGATTGCTCCGGTTTATGCAGATCAATATACCACCATTATTATTTTTAGTTAAATATTGCTGAAAAATTTTTGATAACAGAAATAATCGGAAGATTCTAAAACACATCAAAATCCAGAAGTGTAATTTAAACTCTCTATTTAACTCTCTAATTTGAATAAAAGTTTCATTTAGAAATCCTGTTAACCATTAAAGTTGCCGTATCTGTAGTAAATTGTCACTATAAACTGCATACACTAATGGCGCAGTGATTTTGTTGCTCTGAAACTTGCAATAAGATAATACGCTACAAAAACAGTTGAAAACTTAAGAATAGAAGGAACCGCCAGTTCAATATTAAATAACAGGGTTCCAATAAATACCAGAATGGCCATGGCCACGAAAGATAATCCGAGTTTTTGAGCCAATGTGATATCGGGAGTATCCAGATAATAAGCAATTCCCCACGCAATACCGAAAGCCAGGGCATAGTAGATATCCAGGCCAAGGTTATCTGAACTGTAAAAGAAATAATTGATCAGAAAACTCAATACCGTCCCCAGCGCAAAATACAGCAATGCTTTTTTCATGTCTTATATTATAGAATACAAAAGTAAAGATTTTAATACTCATTTCTAAACGAATGTTTGTTATTTCAGGGAGGAAGCATTGCGATCAAATACTACAAATGTCTAATATTCAGAATATTAACTATAAAATTCAGGTTCTTATTTTATTATTATATTTGGAATTCAGAAATTCTCTAGATTTTTTATGGAAACCCAAAAATATACTCCTAACAACAAAGTAAGAATTGTAACAGCCGCTTCGTTATTCGACGGTCATGATGCTGCAATTAATATTATGCGCCGTGTTATTCAGGGAACAGGATGTGAAGTCATCCACCTGGGTCACGACAAATCTGCTGAAGAAGTTGTCAATACAGCGATTCAGGAAGATGCGAATGCCATTGCCCTGACCTCTTATCAGGGCGGTCACAATGAATATTTTAAATATATCTACGACCTTTTAAGAGAAAAAAATTCTCCGCAGATCAAAATCTTTGGCGGCGGTGGTGGTGTGATCCTGCCAGAAGAGATCGAAGACATCATGTCTTACGGAATCGACAGAATCTATTCTCCGGATGACGGCCGTGAACTTGGCCTTCAGGGAATGATCGACGATCTGGTAAAAAGATCTGACTTTCCTACAGGAAAGGAAGTAACAGCAGCGGACCTAGAGTCGATCAGTTTTGAAAATTCAACAAGCATAGCTAAAATCATTTCTGCTGTTGAAAATTTCTCAGAAGAAAAGCCGGAACTGGTTCAGGCGATTGAGGAAAAATCAAAAGATGTAAACATACCGATCATCGGTATCACAGGTACCGGCGGAGCGGGAAAGTCTTCATTGACAGACGAACTGGTGAGACGTTTCCTTCGATCCAACACCGATAAAAAAATTGCTATTATCTCCATTGATCCTTCTAAAAAGAAAACCGGAGGTGCCCTGCTGGGTGACAGAATTCGTATGAATGCGATCAATGATTCTCGCGTTTATATGAGGTCGATGGCAACAAGAGAAAACAACGTTTCCGTTTCCCCGTTTATTCATTCTGCTCTGAATGTGCTGAAATTGGCTCATCCTGATGTGATTATCCTGGAGACTTCGGGAATCGGACAGTCCGGCTCGGAGGTTTCTGATTTTGCAGATGTTTCAATGTATGTCATGACTCCTGAATATGGTGCTTCCACACAGCTGGAAAAAATCGACATGCTGGATTATGCAGATCTGGTTGCTTTAAATAAATCTGATAAACGTGGTGCTTTGGATGCCCTTCAGGCGGTAAGGAAACAATTCCAGAGAAACCATTTGTTATGGGAAAGTCCGCTGGATGATATGCCTGTTTACGCAACAAAAGCTTCACAGTTCAATGACCACGGAACCACGGAACTATACAACAGGCTGGTTGCAAAAGTAAATGATAAATTTCCGGATCTAGGCCTACAAGGCTTTGTAGAACAGGAAATTACCGACGAAGTGACGATCATTCCTCCGAAAAGGGTACGCTATTTATCTGAAATTGTTGAAAACAACAGGCAGTACGATGCCAATGTTGAAAAACAGGCTGAATTAGCAAGAAAAATGTACCATATCGAAGGCGTTAAAAAAATCATTTCGAATGAAATTTTAGACGCTGAATATCAGAAAGCTGAAAAAGACCTGCAGCAGGAAAATATTGATTTCCTAAAAACCTGGGAAGATACGAAAAAGGCTTTTCATGAAGAGTTTTACTCCTATTTTGTAAGAGGAAAAGAAATTAAAGTTGAAACCTCAACAGAATCTTTATCTCATTTAAGAATTCCCAAGATTGCCCTTCCTAAATACACGGACTGGGGTGATCTGATCAAATGGAAAGGCCAGGAAAACCTCCCGGGAGGGTTCCCATACACCGCGGGAATCTATCCGTTTAAAAGAACAGGGGAAGATCCGACGAGAATGTTTGCAGGAGAAGGAGGCCCGGAAAGGACCAACAGAAGATTTCACTATGTTTCTGCAGAAATGCCTGCAAAGCGTTTGTCTACGGCTTTTGACTCGGTAACGTTATACGGACAGGACCCGGCTTTACCTCCCGATATTTATGGTAAAATCGGAAATGCAGGGGTTTCTATTGCGACTTTGGATGATGCTAAAAAATTATATTCAGGATTTGATCTGGTAAATGCTCTGACTTCAGTGTCCATGACCATTAACGGACCGGCTCCGATGTTACTGGCCTTCTTTATGAATGCTGCCATCGACCAGAATGTTGAAAAATATATCGCCGAACATCAGTTAGAATCTAAAATTGAAGAAGTTTTAAAAGCTAAATTTGACGATAAAGGTTTAGCAAGACCAAAATATAACGGCGAACTTCCTCCTTCCAATAATGGTTTAGGGCTGAAATTATTAGGGATAACAGGAGACGAAGTGATTCCTGCCGAAGCGTATGCTGAAATTAAAGCAAAAACAATTGCGACTGTTCGTGGCACCGTTCAGGCTGATATTCTCAAAGAGGACCAGGCTCAGAATACCTGTATTTTCTCTACTGAATTTGCCCTGAGACTGATGGGTGATGTTCAGGAGTATTTTATCACGGAAAAAGTAAGAAACTTCTATTCGGTTTCCATTTCAGGATACCACATTGCAGAAGCAGGGGCGAACCCTGTTTCTCAGCTGGCATTCACGCTGGCTAACGGTTTCACCTATGTGGAATATTATCTGTCAAGAGGGATGGACATCAATGATTTTGCCCCGAATTTATCATTCTTTTTCTCCAACGGGATCGATCCTGAGTATTCAGTAATCGGACGTGTGGCAAGAAGAATCTGGGCAAAAGCTATGAAAATAAAGTATGGCGCAGACGAAAGAAGCCAGATGCTGAAATATCACATTCAGACTTCAGGACGTTCGCTTCACGCTCAGGAAATTGATTTTAATGATATCAGAACGACCCTGCAAGCGTTGTATGCAATCTATGACAACTGCAACTCTCTCCATACCAATGCTTATGATGAAGCAATCACCACTCCGACTGAGCAGTCTGTAAGAAGAGCCATGGCCATTCAGCTTATTATCAATAAAGAATTGGGATTGGCGAAAAACGAAAATCCGCTGCAGGGTTCATTTATTATTGAGGAACTAACGGATTTAGTGGAAGAAGCAGTGTATGCAGAATTCGACAGAATTACAGAGAGAGGCGGTGTTCTTGGAGCCATGGAAACCATGTACCAACGTTCAAAAATTCAGGAAGAATCCATGCATTACGAATGGTTAAAACACACCGGAGAATATCCGATTATCGGGGTAAATACTTTCCTTGGAAAAGATGGTTCACCTACGGTTCGTCCGGGAGAAGTCATCCGTTCGACTGAAGAAGAAAAGCAGGTTCAGATTGAAACGCTTCATAATTTCCAGAAATCAAACGAAGATAAGTCTGAAGAAGCATTAAAGCAGCTGCAGTACGCCGCCATCAATCAGCAGAATTTATTTGCAGTTATGATGGACGCCGTAAAATACTGCTCTCTGGGACAGATAACCAATGCTTTATTTGAAGTGGGTGGTAAATACAGAAGAAATATGTAGGCACAAACCAAACCTTCAAGGTTTTAAAAACCTTGAAGGTTTAATTAAACAGAAAACACACAGATGATTAAAAATGAATCACAAACCACTTCTCGAAGCAGGTGAATATTACCACATTTATAACAGAGGGAATAATGGTCAGAATATTTTTTTTGACACAGAAAACTACATCTTTTTTCTGAATAGATACGACCAATATATTTCCCCGTTCTGCGATACTATTGCCTGGGTTTTATTAAGAAATCATTTTCGTATTTTGATTTATGTTAAACCTTTGGAAGAAATTGATATTAAAAAATTAGAATATACCGCGACAAAGATTCCAAAAAGGATAGATGTGCATTTGCAGTTTGGTCATTTTTTTAATTCTTATGCAAAGGCAATAAATAAACGATATAAAAGAACCGGAAGCTTGTTTGAAAAAAATTTTGAAAGAAAAGAAGTTCCCACAATATCATATTTCAAAAAGCTTATCCATTATATCCACCTTAATCCCGTGAAACATGGTTTTACTGAACATATCTGGGATTATCCGTGGAGCTCTTATCAGAGTGTTATTTCTCATAAGCCTACCCAACTTAACAGAAAATTTGTAACCGAGCTTTTTAAAAATCAAGAGTATTCTAAGCTTTATCACGAAGAAGATAAAGACTATTCGGATACTAATGAATTTATTATTGAATTTTAATTCAAACCTTCAAGGTTTTAAAAATCTTGAAGGTTTATTATTTTTACAAAATGAAACCCAAAGCGATCTTCAACTGGAGCAGTGGAAAAGATTCTTCCCTGGCACTTTATAAAATTTTAGAGGAAAATAAATACGAAGTAACTTCTTTACTGACGAGTATCAACAAAGAATTCCAGAGGATTTCCATGCACGGCGTCCGTGTGTCACTTTTAGAAAAGCAAGCTGAAAGTTTAGGCTTACCTTTGATTAAGATGGAACTCCCGGCAGAGCCTTCAATGGAAGAGTACCGGGAAATCATGAGACAGACGATGAATGAAATAAAATCCACGGGCGTAACTCATTCTGTTTTTGGCGATATTTTTCTGGAAGATTTAAGAAAATACCGGGAGGATCAACTAAAGACTGTAGGAATGAAAGGGGTCTTTCCTCTCTGGAAAGACAATACTTCCGACCTCATCCGGGAATTTTTAGATTCAGGTTTTCAGACTATTGTGACCTGTGTCAACGAAACATATCTTGATAAAAGCTTTGCAGGAAGGGTTATTGATCAGGATTTCATTAAGGATTTACCGGAAAATGTAGATCCATGCGGAGAAAACGGTGAATTTCATACTTTTACTTTTAACGGACCTATTTTTAAAAGTCCCGTGAAGTTTGAAGTAGGAGAAATGGTTAAAAAAACATATCCGAAACCGAAATCCGAAGAAAACGGGGAAGACGGTGAGTATGTGTTTTGGTTCTGTGACCTGATATAGATAGTTCCAGCAACAAATAAATCAGAACAGTTTCTTCAGCAATCCTTTGAAGCAAGATCAATGTCAAAATATTTGCTCCTCTCCTCTTAAGTAAAATCAAGAGCTTTTTTATATTTTTGGCCCATCAATTTATCTTTCAACTTAAAACACACGACCAATGACTAAAAAATTATATTACTTTCTTTTGCTGTTTTTCATCATTACGAATTTAATTTCCTGCCAAAAAGATCAGCCGGTAAAAGAGATTGATAGAAAAGCAATCGCGGATTCAGCAGTCGCTGTTTTTGAAAAGAAATTAATTTCGAACCAGATTGATTCCGTCTTCAAAAAATACCAGTTCAACGCCAGTGTTGCTGTCTTCAGAGATTCTGTGGAGATGTACAGAAAAAATAACGGCTTTTCAGATTTTGAGCGTACACTTCCTATTAACGATCAGACTGTTTTTTCTATCGCCTCCATCAGCAAACAGTTTACCGCAGCTCTTATTTTGCTTCAGGCTGAGCAGGGAAAGCTTACTGTACAGGATAAGGTTTCAAAATACTTAAAAGAATTTCAAACAAAAGAATATGCCTCGATTACCATTCATCAGCTCTTAAATCATACGTCAGGATTAAATATTCTGGGGAATCCGCTGATGTTTAAAAGCGGAAACGGATTTTACTATTCCAATGACGGATTTAATGCTTTGGGTAAAGTGGTAGAAAATGTTTCAGGAAAATCTTATGATAAAAATATTCAGGAACTTTTCAATAAGGCAGGAATGAAAAATTCTTCCACCGCAACTCTTTTTAAAGGAGCAGACTTGGCACAGACTTATCTCGGGTCTCAGAAGAAGTTTGAAAAGATAGAAAACATGCCCGGAAGACTTTCGAGCAGCGACATAGGAATACCGGCGGGTGGAGTTCTGTCTACGGTTGATGATCTTCACCAATGGAATACCATGCTGTATGGCGGTAAAATTCTGAATTCCGAAACTTTCAAAAAGTTCACTTCGAAGACTGCTGAAAGACAACATCCTGTATTCGGAAAAATGGGCTACGGCTATGGTATCATGATGAACACCGGTACACCAGCCGCCTACTTTCACAGCGGATATGTAAAGGGAGCTCCCTCTCTGAACATTTACTATCCACAAACCAAAACTTCTGTGATTATCTTATCAAATATTGCCGACCAGGAAAAAGGAACCGCGTTTAAACCTCATATTGAAATCAAGAAAATAATGGATGTAATAGAAAATTCGCTTGAAAGTATGAAGCATGACACTGTAGCGCCTAAACATCTGTAATCGGTGGAAAAGCTCTATTTCATAGCAATCAGCCCTCCCCGGAAAATTATTGACGAAGTAAGAATTTTTAAAGAAGATTTTGCACAGCAATATAATAACCCCAAGGCTTTAAAAAATGAGGCTCATATCACACTGCTCCCTCCTTTTTCCAGAAATACCGAATCAGAAAGCGATATTACAAAAGCTTTCCGGAAAATTGATACCGGTATTGTACCATTTGAAATTGTCCTGGATGGTTTCGGCAGCTTTCCCAACCCAAAACATCCTGTGATCTTTGTAAAACCGGAAACCAATAGTGCCCTCGAAGATCTACACTTGAGGGTACAACATCAATTCAATTTTAATAAACGATCATTTAACCCTCATGTAACGGTCGGTTACCGGGATTTAAGTTTCGAAAACTACCTTAAAGCCTGGGAAATCTATAAGAATAAAGCGTATAAAACTAAATTTATCGTTGATAAAATCATACTTTTTCGTCATGACGGAAAGTGGATACCCATCGATGAAAAAACTATAAATCTCTTTTAATGTTAAAAAAAAATCGACTCTTAGGTCGATTTTTTTTATAGATTATATCTTTTATTCTTTACTGATCTTTTGCGAAATGATCAGCTCTGTATCCTGATGGACATTTACGATATAAGTTCCTGCCGGAAGACTGCTTATATCAATACCTAATGTCTGAGAATCTTTACGCTCAGACTTAGCAGGGATAAGCTTTCCCGAAGCATCATACAGAACAACCTGGATATTTTTTGAAAAATCCTGTTTTCCTTTAATAAAGAATTCATCTCTTGCAGGATTAGGATACATGCTGAATTTCCTTTCTGTCGCTTTTATTTCTGAAGCCTTAAGTGCCGATGAATTATTCAGAACCCATGTGATATTGGTAATATGCAAAGTGCTGTGGTTATTCACTTTTAATAATGATGTATTGTCGGTCACCGAAAAAAGCAGGGTATTATTTCCGCTGGTCAGCTGTCCCGGGGAGATTGTTACTGTATTTCCTGTTGCTGCAAGAGCAGAGCCATTCAGTTTCCATGTATTCACCAATGTATTCGGGATGGGAAGAATTTCATTCACGGTAAATGTTATATTGGAAGAACTGATGATTGTCGCATTATTGGATGGAGAATAGGAATCTACCGGAGACACCAGGGTATGTATTCTCTCGATAATCGCTTCCTTACATACAGCGCAAAACTGCTGATTCAGATATCTCATTTCACAACTCTGGTGAGGACGGAACCAGCTTGGGCTTTCTGCATGAGGATACACCCCTACCCCACTCAGGCCTACCCAGTTTTTCCATTTTACGGTAGCCGGATTGGAAGTCTGGGTTTTGTTAGGAGATTCTCCCGAACCCGAAAACCAATATTCGTCGGCCAGTTTTCCAAAGGAATGACCCAGTTCATGAACTACAATTTCGTTAGCCGACCCGTTTAAAGACGCAAAGGCATAGGCTCCTCCACATCCGCCGTATTCTGTAGAGTTTCCTAAAACATAGGTGAGATCATAATCCGGAACATTGGCGGCCAACACCTGTCCTACTTTATTGGTAGAACTGCTGTAGAGACACCGGTGAACCCCGAAGTCGAAAGACGATCCCAAATAATTATTGGGATTAGAAACCGGAATCACAGGCTCCGTCACATCAGTAGCTGTGCCGGGATGTTTGACCCCACTATCCGTTGAGACCACCTTAACCGCGTAGGCATTGAAATAGTTTTTATATTCCGTGTAAGGGCTTTTTGTGAAAAGATAATTAATGGTAGACTGCGCAGAACTTATAAAATTGTCCTGCTGAGCGGCTGTAAAGCCATCACCCAATATTGCAATATTCAGGCGCTTATCGTTCGATCCGTTTTGCAGAAGGGGAACGGTCTGGAAAACCTGGGCAAAACAGAAACTGCTTACCAACAGGGCTAATAAAGTCTTTCTCATGATTAAAGTTTTTGGGTGAATAGAAGTTTTTTCCCTGACGGGCCTACTTTTTCGATTTTTACCATCTGAATATTTTCAGAATGCGCATACCGTATACTGAATTCGGCATGCTCTAAAGAAACTCTATTTCTGCTGATGGTTTCTTCATATACTTCCATCACCGGATTTAAAGGATCTGCGATACTTTGCTTCACCATTTCTTTACCCGCAGCATCAGTTAAAGAGACAATAAAATCGCCGGTTTTCATTTCACGTTCATCAAAAAAGGGATTTGATTTCAGTTTTCCACTGACGGTTTTCTTATCTTCCAAGATAATTCTTTCCGTATCGGAAGCATTTTTTTCAACTTTAAAAAAGAGGTAAACGATCTTATCGTTTTCTTTTACAGGAAGCGCATACTCTCCGGCCCTTTCATTCTTTAAGGAACTCGTCCGCAGGAGATTGCAAAAAACCACAAGGGTTCCTGTTAATAGGATGCATAAAATTTTCATGATTATTTTTGATTAAAGTTAAAAAAGATTTTAATGTATTTTTCGATTTTAACTATTTTTTTTCATCGGTAAGAAAATTTAGAAGTCCTATCTTTGGCGTAATGATTTCAGAAAAAATAATTTTGGGTATAGACCCGGGAACGGCAGTAATGGGATTCGGGATCATTTCCGTTAAAAGAGGTAAGATGGAAATGATTTCCATCCATGAACTTCTCCTGAAGAAGTATCCCAATCATGAAACAAAACTTAAATACATCTTTGACAGAACGCTGGCTTTAATTGATGAATTTCATCCGGATGAGGTCGCTCTGGAAGCACCTTTCTATGGGAAAAATGTTCAGAGTATGCTTAAATTAGGCCGTGCACAGGGTGTAGCGATGGCAGCAAGCCTGTACCGGAATATCCCGATTACCGAATATTCTCCGAAAAAAATAAAAATGGCGATTACCGGAAACGGAAATGCCAGCAAAGAGCAGGTGGCAGGAATGCTTCAGAATTTATTGGGTCTTAAAGAATTTCCGACAAAATATCTTGATGCGTCCGATGGTCTGGCCGTGGCGGTCTGCCATCACTTTAATTCAGGTACGCTTTCGGACACCAAAGGATATACGGGATGGGAGAGCTTTTTAAAACAAAATCCGGATCGTTTAAAATAACATCCGGATTTTTTTTATCGGGCCTTGTACTCTTCGGGCGTAATCCTGAAGTCAGTAGTGAGTTTACCGTTTTTATCATAGTAGGAATACCTTAAGATGACGTCCCGATCCCGGAACTCCCGTAGATCTTCAGAAGTTTTAACAGCCTCTAAAGCACCGTCTTTCGCTTCTTTTTTAAAAACCTCCAGTTGCTCGGGCGTTACATTTTCTTTTACATCGTCCGTGAGGGTATAATTATATTTAAAAACCCTATCCGGTTCTGTGGAAACACTGTCTAACCGTATTCCGTCATTAAGAATCTGAGGGGTAAGCTTATTCATATCTGCGGCGGCTTGTTTCAGCTCATCATCGATTGTTTTTTCCTTTTGGCATGAGGTGAGAGGAATCACAGCTGCCATAAAGGCCAGTTTAAGTACCTTTTTCATATTATTTTTTTTGGATTTACTACTAAGATAAGATTATTTTCAGAACTAAATTTAAAATAATGATTGTCAATTATTTAAATTAAAACCGCATCATACTTGGTAAAACATAATACTATCTTTAACATTGGTATGATTTTTAGTCTTACATTTGTATAAATTTTCTATCATGAAAAACAACCAACAAACTATAAATCAATCGAATCATCATATCAACTGGTTCCAGAAATTTCTGCTGATATGCTCTGGTGGAAATGTGCATATCCTGAGGAAAACACCCAGTGAATGGAATAAATTTTCCGGGATCGGAGGCATCGTTCTTTTTACGGCTGTATTTGCTACCCTTTCAGCCGGCTATGCAATGTTTACAGTATTCGACAATATCTGGACCGCTATCGGTTTCGGGATTTTATGGGGACTGATGATTTTCAACCTTGACCGCTATATCGTTTCTTCCATCAAAAAGACCGGAACCTGGTGGAATCAGATTCTAATGGCAATTCCACGTCTGATTCTGGCGACCTTTCTGGGAATTATCATCTCTAAACCTTTAGAACTTAAGATTTTTGAGAAGGAAGTCAACAAACAGTTAAATACCATTATCCAGAGAAATAAAAAACAGCTTCAGGGTGAGATGAACGGAAGAATTCTCCAGCAAAGCGGACCTTTCGAAACTGAGAAAAAACAGATTTCGGAAAAAATCGTCCAGTACCAGAAATCCTATGACTCAGCCGCAGTAGAGCTTGAGAAAGAAATTTTAGGGAAACAATCCGGTCTTACCAGTGGTAAAGAAGGCTATGGGCCTAATGCTAAACGTAAGCAGGAACTCAAAGAACAGCGCAGACAGGATCTTGAAAATTATCAGAAGCAGGTGGCACCGAGGGTTGCCTATTTAGATAAGGAAATATCTAAAGTTTATACCAATCTTGAAACAGAAAGGAAATCAACAGAAACTTTTGAAGATAAATTTAACGGTTTTGCAGCCAGACTACAGGCTCTTGATGAGCTGGGTAAAAATTCTGCCATCATCGGTCTTGCTGCTACTTTCATTATGGGACTCTTCATCTGTCTGGAAATTTCTCCGGTTTTGGTAAAGCTGATCTCTTCCGTCGGACCCTATGATTATCTCCTGGAAAAGACAGAAAATGATTTCCGCCTGTATGCTAAAGAAAAAATTGAAAAAGGAAATTCTCTCACCGATTTCAGGATTGAGGATTTTAAGGAAAATCTGAAAAAATAAGAAGTTTTCAATAAGTTGGCAAGCTCCCGGAATTAAGATCTCAAGTAGATTAATGGTGAAATACTCATCGATTTAAAACAAAGAGAATACAAAGTTTATTAGAAACGCAAATTTCAAATGAATTGTTCCACAAATGTAGTCAGGCAAGGTTTAAAATAACTTATATAGAACACTCCACTAAGGAATATTTTTTGCTCACCCTATCCTATGCCGTCGTCTGTAATCAAATATTATAACTATTTCCCGGACACTGAAATATTAAGGATTATATATCAGTCGGAAGCGGTGTATGAATATTTTAAAGTACCGGAACCTGTTTTTACCCAGTTCAGAGAAGCCCGATCTAAAGGCCAGTTTTTAAATAAAGTTATAAAACCCCGGTTTAAATACAGAAAAATAAGCGATTAACAATAAAAGCCTCCGTCTGGAGGCTTTCATATGTTGGTATTCTGAAATTACTTAATAATTAATTTCGACGTCTTACTGTCAGTTCCGTTAGAAATCTGAACCATATACACCCCTTTTTCCAAGGTCTGGTTGATTCTGTAGATTCCTGTATGTTCTTCAGTTAACGAAGGACTGGCAACCAGTCTTCCGGACATATCAGAAACAGAAACTTTAAGATTTTTAGCATTTTTCGCTTTAATAAACACCTGGTCACCACTCGCTACCGGGTTTGGATAAATTACCAAGTCATTAGTATCAGCTTTCAAATCACTGGTCCCTAATGATGTAACAAATTTAACGGTATAATCTTCTACCTGCCCGTATGCTAATTGTCCACATGGCGTAATGGTTGCAGGATCTGCTGCATCAGCCAGAACTCTCATTCTTAACGGCGTATTGAGTACGGTAGTAGCCGGTGCCGTAAAATTAACATTTAATAACCCGTTTCCGGAAGCATCTACTGCAATATCATTCCCTGATGCAACCAGTTCTGAAGATTCAAAAGATCCGTTATTATTATAATCGATCCAGACTCTTACCGACTGGTCATTATTAACAAAACCAACCTGGATATTCTGCTGCTGGGTTACCAATAACTCAGTGTAGGCATTCGTAAGGCATGATTGTCCCGTGTAATCTACATAGTATGAAGGAGCTGCTGCCCAGTAACCCGGTGAAGAGTTATTAATCTGTCCTAATTTTACCGAGGTAGGTCCTACCAGGTAACTGCCCGGTGTTGTAATACCTGAAGGGCTGCAAGCAGCAACCGGAGTTCCGTTGGCAACCGGATTAGCCGGCAATACCGTCGCTCCTTTTGAAGTTGTTAAGCTGCTTCTGATCAGCATGAAAAGGTCCTGAATTCTGTCACCTTGTCCTGCTGTAAACTTCTGGGCAAGAGAGTTGGAATAATTCATCATATTATACTGTACACCCTGATAATTCGTTCCCGTACATGGGTTTACCTGAGCATTGGTCGGCACAGGCCAAAGCTGATATCCGCTTCCTGCTCTTTCTGTATCACATACCTCATCATCATCATTGGCACAAACTCCCGTAGTCGGAGGACAATAATCTGCAGCACCAGGTAAAGCAGCATAGTTTCCACCCTCAAAGGTATGGTACAGTCCCATGGCATGCCCGAATTCATGAGCAAACGTGGTATCATGGGCATTCGTAACAACCCCGGATTTCATAAATGACTCGTAGTTCGAATCCAGATTATTAGGAAATGCGGCAAAGCCCATCAACCCGGCATTCGGAGTTGCATCCCCATCAAACATGCTGATAACATAAATATTAAAATAAGAAGCTTCCGGCCAGTGAGGAGCAATCCCTTTAATGGCTGTTCTCGAAGCACCGCTTGCAGACTGATAAGCCATCCCGGATTGATTGTATCCGGCCAATGCGCCTCCGTCATATCTTACAATACCTGTCGTGGCATTACAGTTAGGATCTCTTTTTGCCAGAACCAATCTGATAGGAAATACTGCCGATGTACCGAAATCTACCGGAGTTCCGCTCGCAGGCCAGGCATACGTTCCTGCATACATCTGGTTGGCACGGTCCAGCCATGCCTGAATCTGAGCATCGGTCTTATTGTAAGTAGTACCTATAGCGGCTCCTGACGGATGAACCAGGTGCACCACAACAGGAATTTCATACACTCCATTTACCGTCTTACCAAAAGCTGACGAAGGATTGTTTTTTTTTTCCGTATGGATTTTCTGGATAATCTTATCAAAGGTCTGTCTTAATCCCGGATTAGCTCTATCCTGTTCTTGTATCGTCTGATCAAATCCACACCATCTTTGTTGCTGCTGCGCAGATAATGACAATGAACATGCAAGTGTTGCATAAAGGAAAGTTTTCTTCATTTTCTTTAGTTTAAAAAATCTTTAAATTTAGGTTCATTTTAATCTTATTAAATTCTGCAGAGCGATTTAATAAAATTAAAAACTTTATGATAAGTCCCGTCAACAACTAATTTGTTACACTTAATTTAAATTTATTTTAACATTTAATTAAGCAAATGATTGTATTTAATTAATTTCTTATCATTAATTTTATGATGAAAAAAATATTAATTAACACCATCTCAATCACATGATATTAGAAAAAGGAAATCCGGCACCGGAATTTGAACTTCACTCAACTCCTGACCAGAAATTAAAGAATTCTGATTTTTCAGGAAAAAATTTAATTTTGGTTTTTTATCCGGCAGACTGGAGCCCCGTTTGCGGAGATCAGGTCACTTTGTATAACGAAATGCTGAGCATTTTTCATAAATACAACGCCGATATAGTAGGAATCTCCGTCGACAGCGCGTGGTGTCACGATGCTTTTATGGCAGACCGTAAACTGCACTATCCTCTTCTAGCAGATTTTAATCCGAAGGGTGAAGTTTCTAAGAAATATGGTGTGTACAATGAGGAAAACGGAACTTCGCAAAGGGCTTTATTTGTAATTGACAAAGAGGGGATTATCCAGTGGAGTTATCTTTCCCCGGACGGGATCAATCCCGGCGCAGATGGAATTATCGATGCATTAGAAAATTTAAATCAGTCTGCATAATGTCTAGTTTACGAATTCCCATAGGTCCGAACGATCATGTTCAGGGCAATCCGGATACCGCAAGAATTGTTTTGGTGGAGTATGGAGATTATCAATGCTCCTATTGCGGACATGCCTATTCGCTGATTAAAAAATTTACTGAAGAGTATCGTGACGAGGTCGCTTTTGTTTTCAGGAATTTTCCACTCACCGATGCTCACGAATTTGCCATGGCTGCTGCCACCGTCGCTGAAGGAGCAGGAAAGCAGGGGAAATTCTGGGAAATGCATGATCTCATTTATGATAATCAGAACCTGTTGAACGAGGATATGCTGAAAGAATGTGTCGCTGCCTTACATCTTGATTATAACAAGATTGAAAACGATATCAATACTGCCGATTTGCAGGATAAAATTGAAGCTGATTTTGAGGGCGGTGTGCGGAGCGGCGTTAATGGAACGCCTTCTTTCTTTGTGAATAATCAGAAGTGGGAAGATTACGACGGAACCTATGATTCTTTCGTTGATCTGCTTTCTTAGTTGCTGATAGATTTTATAATTTGGTTTAATTTCCCACTGCTACCGAACGATTCCATCGTGTGGTATTTATTATCTCAAACTTAAAAACACTTTAGAAAATTAAAAAAAAATACCGCAGCATTAAGTGTACCTCATAAGAAAATCAAAGATTTTCAAAATACTTCCGTTTACTTCTTCTGCGTAAAGTATATTACTCAAATAACTTAAGTGTTTAAAAAAAATTGGATTCAGACAACCACACGAAGGGATTCGTGCGGTAGCGGTATTACTAAAATTAGCTTAAGAATTTATTTAGATAAGCAGCATACTGTTGAAAAGAACACTGTAGTTTAAAAATCTTTGATTTTATCATATGTGATCTCAATATTTTAACATCAGGGTAAAATCCAATGTGACTTATGTGTTAAAGTAAACTTTTATTTTTAACCTTCAATCTCCTCATAAAGTGAAAGGCTATCCCATTGAGATAGCCTTTCGCATTATATATTGTTTATTATTATAAAGAATAATTCGGAGCTTCCTGAGTAATGATCACATCATGAGGATGAGATTCTTTCAGGCCGCTTCCTGTGATCCTAACCATTTTCGTATCTTTCTGTAAAGCTTCAACATCTTTAGCACCACAATATCCCATTCCAGCTCTCAAGCCTCCTGTCAACTGGAAAATAACATCTTCCAGTTTGCCTTTGCTGGGTACTCTGCCTTCAATTCCTTCCGGAACGAATTTTTTAGCCTCACTCTGGAAATACCTTTCTTTTCCTCCTCTCTTCATCGCAGAAAGACTTCCCATCCCCTGGTAGGTTTTGAATTTTCTGCCCTGGAAGATGATTTCTTCTCCCGGAGCTTCATCAGTTCCGGCCAATAGAGATCCCAGCATCACCGCTCCTGCTCCGCTCGCTATTGCTTTCACAATATCTCCCGAAAGCTTGATTCCTCCGTCAGCAATGACAGCAATATTTTTAGTCTGGGCATATTCGTAAACGTTATAAATGGCAGATAACTGGGGAACTCCGACTCCTGCCACCACTCTTGTTGTACAGATAGAACCTGGTCCTACCCCTACTTTAAGAACATTGGCACCAGCCTTAATCAGATCTTCAGCAGCCTCAGCCGTTACGATATTTCCTCCAACGATATCCAGATCAGGATACGCTTTTCTGATTTCAGAAATTTTATCTAAAACACCTTTGGAATGACCATGCGCTGAATCGATTCCCACGATGTCAACACCGGCTTCCACCAAAGCAGCAATTCTGTCCATGGTATCTTCTCCCACTCCTACTCCTGCTCCTACAATAAGGCGCCCTTTCTGGTCTTTATTGGAGTTCGGATATTCCAACTGATTGTCGATATCTTTAATCGTAATTAAACCGACCAGCTTATTTTCCGAATCTACGATCGGAAGCTTTTCAACACGGCTTTTTAAAAGAATTTCTTTGGCCTTTTCAAGGTTTGTATTTTTATCAGAAGTGATCAGATTTTCTTTGGTCATGATCTCTTCTACCTTCATATCAAGGTTCTCCTGATATTTTACGTCTCTGTTGGTAATGATACCGATTAAAACACCATCAGCATCTACTACGGGAAGTCCGGAAATTTTATATTTCGCCATCGTTTCCTTAGCCTGAGACAGGGTATGATCTTTAGAAAGGGTAACCGGATCAGAGATCATTCCGTTTTCAGAGCGTTTTACTCTGTTTACCTGTGCTGCCTGCTCCGCAATAGTCATATTTTTATGGATGAAACCCAAACCGCCCACTCTTGCCAGCGCAATTGCCAATTCAGCCTCTGTAACCGTATCCATTGCAGCAGATACAATCGGAACATTCAGCGTAATTTTGTCGGTAAGTCTTGATTTTAATGAAACCTGGTTGGGTAAAACTTCAGAATAAGAAGGGACTAGAAGCACGTCATCGAAAGTGATGGCTGTCTCTACAATTTTGTTATGAATAGACATCTTTACTTTCTTGCAAAATTAAGATATTCTGACGACATATGAAAATCGTTTTTAATAGTTTAAATAAAACGTAACAATGCATAACTTGAATTAAAAAAACCGTTCCAATTCGGAACGGTTTTCATGTACAAAATAATAAGGATATGAATGTAAAGCTATTTGTCTGTAGCAGAATTTATCATTTTTGAAATATCATCTGCCGTAAAGCTTCCTTTGATATCGACAAAAACCAGGTCTTTATCTGAGTTTACCGTGATCAGCATATTTTTAATAGCATCTCCCTTTTGTTTTACCCGGATATTGACATTATCACCATCATGTTTTATGGTAGCCCAGTCTTCGTAATTATTATTGTTAAGATAACCGGCAAATTCTTTTAACATCGTCCGGTCACCATTTTCTACCGTCAGAACTTTAATTTTGGAAATTTTTTTAACAATATCAATGATCTCTTCACGGTTACCATCTTCTTTTAAAGCCTTTTTAATGTAAGGTTTTGCTAAAAACATCGGGACATTAATGCTAACGAATCTGGCTCCTTTAAAATCTCTTCCGGAATCTGAGAAATAGGCCATATTCGGCTTTTCTGAAATGATGCACGACTGTAACAGAAACAGGACGGATAGGGTCAGAAATATATTTTTTAGAGTTTTCATGATGGTTTGTTTTAATTGATTTGCTTTAGTGTACCTCCGGATGTTTTACTGATATTAGCATCAATCTTAGGATTTCCTTTATATTTTATAGCTCCCCCTGAAGATGCTGTTGCTTTCAGCATCTCAGCCGCATGGGCAGAGGTAACAGCTCCTGACGTAGATTCTGCTTTTAAAGTGGTAAACTTAAGACCTTCGGCATTACAAACAGCGCCACTGCTTACATCGATTGAGCCCATATTGGCATTTCCGGTAAGATTGGCTAAGGCACCACTTGAACCTTTAATGATAATATCTTTTGAATTAATATCAGAGTTGATCACCGCTCCGGAACTTACTGTTACGTCTGCATTATCAGCTTTAAAGTTTCCATTTACTACAGAACCCGAAGAAACCTCAACACTGATGTTTTTTTCACGTATATCCGTGATTGAATTGAAAACCGCACCTGAAGAGACCTTAATACGGTCCATCCTTGGAGATGAGACATTTACACTGATGTTTTTAAACTTTAGTTTTTTCTGGCCTTTGTTATCGATATAAACATTCAATACTCCGTTTTCAACCTTTGTGACAATATATTGAAGTTTGTCTGCATCAGCAATAACCTTGACGTTAGTGGGACTTTCCTGATTGAAGTTAACAATCACCCCTGTACTCACCTGAATTCCTGAGAACTCTCCTACATTTCTGGATTCACCACTTAAATAGGAGGAATTGTCTCCTGAAGCTATATTATTTTTAGTACTGGCGGCAGAATTGATTTTGGTTTCATTGGAACTGATGATCTTATTCACATCATCCATTGATAGTCTTCCATCCAGCTTAACCAGGATATTCTCCTCTCCACCACTATCAATGCTTAACAGCAGATCGTCCAGAATTCCGTCTTTGCTGGCTTCTGCAGACAGGAATTTTATTTTGGCGCCATTGCTGTTCATGGTCATTATTTCACTGTAATTCAAAGTTTTAAGATAAGAGGCAATATCTTTATTGATCTGGGACATTTTCTGTCCTTTTACGGATTTTCCGTCTGCAGATTTTTCAGCTATTAAAACTTTCAGACCATTGATTTTTGATAAGAGAGGTTTAATCTGGTCTAATTCTGCATCCCCGAGGTCAAGATTGTTCAGCATTCCGAACATGGGTTTAGCGATTTTAATAGAGGTTACTCCTTCCACTTCCTGATATTTTTCAAAAAGCTGGTCGAGTTTATCCTGCCCGTACGCATTAAAGAAATGCGAGAAGGCAAGAGCGAATATGATGATTACTTTTTTCATGAGTCAATTTTTATTTTTATGGATTATCGGCAGCTGATCAGGCGCATAATTTAGGTTCATTAATAATCGTCGTCTACGACTTTGGGCTGTACTATTTTTTCACTGACATTATTGGCTAATATCTGGAATGAATACTTGGTGACATTAATAGCTTCTTCTACATTCTCTATTCTTTTTCCATTGACAATGACATAAGAATCTCTGTACCCTGTAGAGTCTTTTGAGGCGCTCTTATCACTCTTATAGGTGGCATTATCCGCATATTTCGGCCTTTTTTCTTTTTTCAGCCTTCCTCTTTTAGGTAAAATATCGTCTAAAAGATCTTTTTCTGCCAGTGTATTTTCCTGAAAAATCGAATCTTTCTTAGCATCAGCAATAGAATCGTTGATATGATTGACAGCAACCTGTCCCTGATGCTCATTATTTTCTGCAATAAAGTCTTTTTTCTGTTGTTTTATCTGATTTTCAACAAGCTGAGCCTGGTCATTTATATCAGAATGCTGATTAATAAGAAAGCCAATCCCGAAAACTGCCACGACACATGCTGCCATCCAAAACCATTTCGGAAAAGAAGGTTTCGCTTTGGTAATGGGAATCACCGGATTTTCTTCGGCATCGGGTTTGTTTCCTTCAGCTTTCTTCAGGAAGTCTTCAAAATCCCAGTCCATTTTTTCTTCCTTTATATTCCGGAAGACTTCATCGTATTTATCTTGAAATTTGTCTTTGTTCATAATCCATCAGTTGTGAGATTTGTTCTTTTACTTTTTGTCTTGCCCGCATAAGATTTACTCTTACTGCATTTTCTTCCATTTCCAGCATTCCGGAAATTTCAGAAACTTCATACTCTTCTACATCTTTCAAATGGATGACCATTTTTTGTTTTTCAGGAAGCTGGTTAATAAAACCGATGATCTGCTCTTTTAAATTGTTCACTTCCATACTGTAAAGCTCAGACCGGTGAAGCTGCAGATCTGCGAATCCCAATTTTACATCATGGTGCTTCAGCCTGTTGAGGCATTCATTCCGGACGGATTTCAAAGCATAGGATTTTAAATTTCCAAACTGCCCCAGTTCCTCTTTTTTCTGCCAGAACCTGATCATGACCTCCTGAACCACATCTTCCGCTTCATCACTGCTCATGACAAACCTTTTCGCAAAGCGATACATCTCATCTTTGAGAATGAATACCGTACTCTTGAAGGTCTCTTGGGTCATAAGTTTTGTTTCTATAAGTAAGACAATCAGATTTTACATTTTATTACATCAAAAAATAAAAAAACTTCAAAAAAAATGAAGTTTCTTTTATTAGCCGAATTAATATGCATCAAAAATATGTTTTAAAATCGCTTTGTCCTGATCTGTCAAAACGACTTTTCGTCTCGCCATTGCTCTTTCCGCAACCTCGTATGCTTTGTCCAGTTTAAACCGTTCATCATCTTTAAATCCGCCCCATGAGAAGTTTTCTACCAGATTGGGAGGAAATCCCGCTTTAAAAATATTGGAGGCAACGCCTACTACCGTTCCTGTATTTAACTGGGTATTAATCGCCGTTTTCGAGTGATCTCCCATAATCATGCCGGCAAACTGTAATCCTGTATCTTCAAAAGACTGGGTTCTGTAGCTCCAAAGTCTTACATTACCATAGTTATTTTTCATATTAGAAGAATTGGAATCTGCTCCTAAATTACACCATTCCCCGATCACAGAATTCCCAATAAATCCGTCGTGCCCTTTGCTGGAGTAGCCGAAGATGATGATATTATTAACTTCACCACCCACTTTACACTGAGGACCCACTGTTGTTGCCCCATAGATCTTGGCTCCTAAATTAAATTTAGACCCTTCGCCCAGAGAAACAGGCCCCCGCAGGTGACACCCTTCCATAACTTCGGCATTTTTTCCGATATAAATTTTTCCGGTCTTTGTATTGATGGTGGAAAACTCTACAGAAGCTCCTTCTTCAATAAAAAGATCTTTTTTATCGCCTAAAAAACCATTGGTAGAAGAAAGTTCCTGCGAAACCCTTCCTTTTGTCAGTAAATCAAAATCGAAATCTATGGCTTTATCATTAAAAGTAAACAGGTCTTTCGGCTTTTTAAAGAAAATAAGCTCTTCTTTAATATCAGTCATTTTTTCGATCTGATGTAAAGAGAAATCCTGCATGTTAATTCTAGCCGCTACCAGTTCATCTTCATAAACCAGTGCTTCACCTTGTTTCAGACTTTTAATCTGCTGAATAACATTCTCGGTAGGCAAAAAATTCGTTACCAGAAAAAGGCTTTCTTTTTTTTCGGGTTCTTTGAATTTGTCCTGTAGATAAGTTTCTGTAAAATAAGAAATTTCCGTATTTTCCAGAATTTTCTGCCATCTTTCAGAAAAAGTAAGGATACCGCATCGCATTTCGGCAACAGGTCGTGTGAAGGTCAGCGGAAGAAAATCTTCCCAATATTGTGCATCTGAAAATACTAACTGCATCGTTCAGTTTTAAGTTTAAAAATTTGTAGTCTAATATCAGACAAAAATACAAATAAAAAAGTCTTCCAAAAATTGGAAGACTTTAAATATTTTTAATGACAAAAAATTATTTTGCGAATTTTTTGTATTTGTTCATGAACTTATCAACTCTACCTGCAGTATCTACAAGTTTTACTTTACCTGTGTAGAAAGGGTGAGAAGTTGAAGAGATTTCCATTTTGATCAATGGGTACTCCTGTCCTTCGAACTCGATAGTGTCTTTTGTTTCTGCAGTAGATTTGCAAAGAAACACCTCGTCGTTACTCATATCTTTGAAAACAACAAGTCTATAATTTTCTGGGTGAATTCCGTTTTTCATAATACAATTTTTAAAAAATTAAGGTTTGCTTTCGAAATAGTAATGGATATTTCTCTGCTAATTTTAGGGTGCAAAAATACAATATTTTTTCTAATTTGCAAATACCAATCCAATATTTTTTTCATCATAAGAAATTTGAAGTATTTTCGTTACATTTGAAATCTATTAAACTTTAATTTCGATGAAATTCAAATTATTACTGGCTTTTTCTTTCTGGATACTTCTGATGACCCTATCTTGTAATAAAGATGATATAAGTTTTGATGCGCCTTCCCAGCAGCTTAGTTTTTCCAGGGACACTGTATTTTGCGATACGGTGTATCACCAGGTCCGTTCTGAAACGTATGTCGTAAAGGTATATAATAATGAAGATAAAGATATATTGATTCCCGGTATCCGACTGGAAAAAGGTGCTGCCTCTTTATATAAGATCAATGTGGACGGAAAGCCTGGGTATGATTTTAAAAATGTTCCTTTAAGAAAAAAAGACAGTCTTTATATTTTTGTTGAAATTGCTCCTGAGGCTACAGGTCCCGAAGCGATTGCTGAGGATAAAGTTTTATTTGACAGCCCTGCAGGACAACAGCATGTAACATTGTTTTCCGTTGTTCAGGATGCCGAATTTTTCATCCAGACTCCATCTAACCCAAATGTCATTACCAATCATACCGTATGGAATAATGATAAGGCTAAAATTATTTATGGAGACCTTACGGTGAACCCGAATGTGGTCCTTGACATCCAGCCGGGCACAAAAGTATACTTCCATAAAAACAGCGGGATGAAAATTGCTTCCGGTGCCACTTTGAATATCAATGGTGCCTTGAATAACGAAGTCATTCTTCGCGGAGACCGGAATGACCCCAGATATGATACCATTCCTAAGAACTGGAACTCTATAAAAATGGATGTTAATTCTACTCTGAATATGAATTATGCAAGACTTTTCGGGGGTACCAGAGGACTGGAAATGAAACAGACCAATGCTACGATTAATAATTCATTTATTCATACGTTTCAGGAATACGGAATTTACGCTATAGCTTCCTCTGTGAATGCAGCAAATCTTGTGATGAATAATTGCGGAGAATCGGGTATCGGAATTTTCAAAGGTGGAAACCACAATTATATTCATTCTACTATCGCGAACTATTCTGATACCATGAGCGCACTGAACCGCATCGGAATTTTTGCCACGAATGAATGGACGAATGATTCCGGACAAAAAGAACAGGGAGCACTGGTGCTGAATGTACGAAACAGTATTGTATATTCTGACCGTGATAATTCTGTCAATTTTGAACAGACTCCCGGGCAGCAGTTCAATTTCCTGCTACAGAACTGTCTGATAAAATATTCAGGAGCTACAGAAGCCGGTTTCACATTTGATGGCAGCCCAAGTGTTGTTCAGTGCCTTAAAAATCAGGATCCTTTATTCGTTAATTATTTTACAGCCCATCAGAATTTAAGAGTGAAACAAAATTCACCTGCGATTAATAAAGGAAATGTAGCCATAGCAGGAACCGTTCCTTTTGACATTGTGAATGTATCCAGAACCACCAATCCTACATCAGGAGCATATCAGTATCAATAATGGAAATTACAAATCTGCAGCAGCAAGTTGATGAATGGATCAAAACGATTGGGGTCCGTTATTTTAACGAACTGACCAATATGGCCATGCTGACCGAAGAAGTAGGTGAAGTAGCCAGAATTATTGCCAGGAGATATGGCGAACAAAGTGAAAAGGAAAGTGATAAAAGCAAAGACCTGGGGGAAGAACTGGCCGATGTTCTGTTTGTCACTTTATGTCTGGCCAACCAGACCGGTGTCAATCTTCAGGAGGCTTTCGATAAAAAAATGAAGATAAAAACAGATCGCGACAGAGACCGCCATCAGAACAATGAAAAATTAAAATAAGACCTCCACTGTGAGATTTCAGACCAAAGACCTTAGATCTGATGTCTGATATCCGGAGTCTAAAAAATTGAAGAAATAATGAAGCAGCTGGAAAAATCAGGATTAAAAGCCAATAAAACAATACAGATCAGCGGTTCGAAAAGCATTTCGAATCGTTTGTTAATTTTAGAAAGTTTATTTAAAAATATAAAAATAGGAAATCTCTCCAATTCCCAGGATACTCAATTGCTTAAAAAAGCACTTTCGGAGCGTGCGGAGACCGTAGACATTCACCATGCGGGGACGGCTATGCGCTTCCTTACCTCTTATTATTCGATTTTTGAAGGAAAAACAACCATACTTACCGGTTCCAAAAGAATGAAAGAAAGACCGATCAAAAATTTGGTGACCGCATTACAAACCCTGGGCGCAGAAATTGAATATCTTGAAAATGAAGGCTTTCCGCCATTGAAAATTACAGGAAAAAAAATCGTCCGGAAGACCGTAGATGTTCCGGCCAATATATCAAGCCAGTTTATCACTTCCCTTTTACTGGTTGCAGGAAGGTTGGAAAATGGTCTTGAGATCAATCTTGTAGGTGAAGTTACATCAAGATCTTATATTGAAATGACCTTGGATATTCTGACAAAATTCGGGATTACCAATACTTTTGAAGGAAACACCATAAAAGTAAAACCATTTGAAATACAGAATGAAACACCCACCGTACATTATGAAGTAGAGAGCGACTGGAGTTCGGCGTCTTATTTCTATTCTTTAGCAGCATTGGGGAGAGAAACCATACATCTTAAGAGCTTTTACAAAGAATCTACCCAGGGAGATTCTGCGATTGCAAAAATTTATGAAGATTTTTTCGGAATCAAAACCACTTTTACCGAAGAGGAGCATATGCTGAGCCTGCATCCTAGACCTGATTTTCAATTTCCGGAAAAAATTGTTTTGGATATGAATAATTGTCCGGATATCGCACAAACTCTCTGTGTAACCGCAGCAGCACTGAAAATACCTTTTGAAATTTCAGGATTGGGGACATTGCGGGTAAAAGAAACCGACAGGCTGCAGGCTCTGTATCATGAACTTAAAAAATTAGGCACTGAAACTGAAATCACGGATTTAACCATAAAATTAGTTGGTTTTAATAAACCTGAAGAAAATATCATCATCAAAACTTACCAGGACCATAGAATGGCCATGAGTTTTGCCCCGTTTTGCCTGATTAAAGAACTCAATATTGAAGAGGAAGAGGTGGTGGAAAAATCCTATCCTTTATTTTGGGAGGATTTAGAAGATCTGTTAATTAAAAACTAATTTAACACGAAAATACAGGAATCTCTTATCATGATGAAGAAGAGATTTAAAGTAATTAAAATACTATATAATAGAATGTCATCATATAAAACGATCATCATTACAGGAACCTCATCGGGAATAGGTTTCGTCTTAGCAGAATATTTCGGAAAAAAAGGACATAAGGTATATGGCTTAAGCAGAAAGCACACCGAAAGTCAATATTTCAAATCTATTCCTACGGATGTTACGGATGCTGCTGCTGTTCAGAATGCCATTACTGAAGTTCTGAAAACAGAGAACAGAATTGATGTTCTGATTAACAATGCAGGAATGGGAATGGTAGGAGCAGTGGAGGATTCGACAAAAGAAGACATTCTGAAGTTATTTAATTTAAATCTTGTAGGAGCTGTTCAGATGATGAGTGCCGTAATGCCGAAAATGCGTGAAAACAGGTTCGGACAGATCATTAATGTTTCCAGTATCGGAAGTGAAATGGGACTTCCGTTCCGTGGATTTTATTCTGCTTCCAAGTCCGCCTTAGATAAAGTAACGGAAGCGATGAGGTATGAAGTGTATCCGTGGAATGTGAATGTTTGTTCGCTACATTTAGGTGATATTAAAACCAATATTGCCGAAAACCGGATGAAAACGAAAGTTTCCGCACCTTATCAAAATGTATTTGATAAAGTGTATGCTTTGATGAATTCTCACGTTGGGGACGGAACTGAACCGTTGGAAGTAGCAGAATACGTCGACCAACTTTTAACTAAAAAGAAATGGAAAGCCCATTATTATTTCGGTAAATTCGGGCAGAAGATCGGAGTTCCTCTGAAATGGATTCTTCCACAGGGAACTTATGAAAATTTAATGAAAAAATATAATAAACTGGCCTAGTTTCAGTTAACGTATTACGATCTATTATTTTTTTAAGTAGTACCAAAATAAAACAGCAATATTTAAGCTTTACACTCTTTGAAATTATTTCTGAAAATATTTTTTGTTCTGTTTTGCGTTTTTACCCAAGCGCAGAAGAAGCAGTATTGGCTTATCGATACGGAAACCAAAGTTAAGAGAAAAGTAAAAGATTCGGTATCGGCAGTAAAATTTCTGGATTCTCTTACCCAGAGCAATTATTTTTTCACCCAGCTCAAAGAGGTAAAAGTAAAGGGCGACAGCACAGAAATCTTCTATAATAAAGGGAAAAACTTTAACCAAACGTATGTAAATATCTCCGATTCTATTTCACAGAAAATCAAATCTCAGAAAGAATTTTTCACCAAGAATTTAGATTCCACGAAGAAGAATATCAATAAAGCTTATATTGATGACGGCTATTCATTCAGCAGGATTAAAACGAAATACAAAGGCCAGAAAAACGGCTACCCTATTGTAGAACTGGATATCAACAAAAACGATAAAAGAACGATTGACGGATTTGTCGTAAAAGGATACGAACGGGTTCCTAAGAGGTTTATGAAAAACCTCAATAAGGAGTTCAAAGGAAAAACGTATGATGACAAGAACCTGATTGCGATCAATAAAAGCTTTCAGAGCCATCAGTTCGTAACGCTCGAAAGACCGCCACAAACCCTGTTTACAAAAGACTCTACCCAGATCTACCTTTTCATGGAAAAGAAAAAGACCAATAGTTTCGATGGAGTCATCGGTTTCGGAAATGATAAAACCGATAAGTTTACCCTGAACGGAACTTTGAATGTGAATTTCAGGAATATGTTCAATGGTTTTGAAACTGTCAATCTCTACTGGCAGAGAAACCCTGATAAAGGACAGAATTTTGACCTTCAGACGGATGTCCCATATCTTTTTAAATCTAATATCGGTCTGAATATGAAGGTAAATATCTTCAGGCAGGACTCTACTTTTGCCAATGTAAAAGCATTACCTGCTTTATATTATCATATGAACAGCCGGAATAAAATAGGACTCCGGGGTACCTTTGAAAGTTCCAGTATTATTGACAGTCTCTATGTACAGGGGAAAGATTACAACAAAAAAGGAATCGGGATCTGGTTTGAAATGGTGGAACCTACCGATATCGATCTTTTCCTTTATAAAACGAAAATCAATGCCGGATATGATTATCTGACAACGACGTATACCAAAGACAATATCAAATCCCCTCAAAACCAGTTTTACTTTTTCGGGGAGCATAATTATCATATTAACGGCAATCATTTTCTTAATATAAAAGCAGAGGGCGCCATGATGGACTCTAAGGTGGAATTCTCGGCCAACGAGCTGTACCGTTTCGGAGGCTGGAATTCGATGCGCGGGTTTAACGAAAACTCCCTTGCTGCCGATTTCTACTATTACGGAGGTTTGGAATACCGATACCTCATCGGAAGTCAGGCATTTTTTGATGTCTTCGGGCAATACGGCCAGCTCAATAATAAATCGTTAAATGTGAAACCCAAGCTCTACAGTGTCGGGTTAGGTTTTAATTTCTTTATCCCGATCGGGTTAATGAGCTTTCAGCTTTCTAATGGTAATGAATTCGGAAATCCTTTTAAATTTAATGACATCAAAATTCACTGGGGAATTCTGAGCAGATTCTAAATGTAAAACCCCGTCATATTTATTTAATAATAGTTTAAAAGCAAAAAATTGTAAAGAAATCAAAGATTTAAGCTTTATCGTTTTATTAATTTTTACGATTGTCACAGGCTAAAATCATATTTCTAACTTAATACCCCATTAAAATTCAGGTAACAGTACCCTGCTAAATTTGCCTTCAAAAAAATGAAGAAAACTTTAGCTACGTTTGCCGTTTTTTTACTTCCGCTCTATTTTACAGCTCAGGAAATTACGATTTCAGGAAATGTAAAATCAGAGAACGGCTCCGGTGTATCAGGCGCGAGCATCGCAGATAAAAATACCGGGAAAACAGCTGTTACTGATGAGAACGGTAATTTTACCATTTCAGCAAACCCCAAAGATATTCTCGAATTTTTCGCTCCGGATTTTTTCACTTCTACGATTGAGGTTTCGGACAGAAAAAATTATTCGGTTGTCCTGAAGAAGGCCGACGAAAAACAGATCGAGGGAGTCGTTATTACCGCTTTAGGAATTGCAAAAAGGAAAGAGAAAATCGGGTATTCCACTCAGGAGGTCAGCACCAGACCATTTGAGACCGTTACTACACCCAGTATCGGAAATTTATTTTCAGGACAGGTTGCGGGACTTAACGTTTCCAATCCCACCGGAATGCAGCAGGCTCCCCAGTTTACTCTGAGAGGCAACTCTAATCTTGTCTTCGTGATCGACGGGGTGATTGTGGAAAAAGAAGTTTTTCAGAATCTGGATCCGAATAATATCGATAATATCAATGTCCTGAAAGGAGCAACTGCTTCTGCCCTGTATGGTTCAAGAGGCCGCTACGGAGCTGTTTTAATTACTACAAAAAGCGCTAAAAAGAAAGGATTTACCGTAGAGTTTTCACAGAATACCATGATCACCGGAGGATTTACCAATCTTCCGGAAACCCAGACCGGGTATGGAAACGGATCACACGGAAAGTATGAATTCTGGGACGGAGCCGACGGCGGAGTTAATGACGGAGATATGATCTGGGGACCCAAATTTGTTCCGGGAACAAAGATTGCCCAATGGAACAGCCCGATCAGAGACAAGCAGACCGGACAGGTTATTCCCTGGTATGGAACAGTAGCAGGAAGTGAGTATAATGACAAGTCCCGATACGAAAGAGTGCCGATCGACTGGGAATACCATGATAACTTAAAAACATTCATGAAGCCTGCCGTGATTAATAACAACAATTTCTCGATCAGCTATAAAAATAACAAAGACATTTACAGGCTTTCCGGAAATTTTATGAACTACGACGACAGAATTCCGGAGGCCTATTTACAACGCTACGGAATCAATTTCTCTTCTGAGAATCATCTTGGCGAAAAATTAATCTTTGATACGAAGTTCAATTTTAATCAGACCTTTACCCCTAATATTCCGAACTACGATTATAACCCGAGTGGTCACATGTATACCATTCTGATCTGGATGGGCGGTGACGTAGACGGAAGAGACTTAAGAAATCATATATGGGTACCGGGACAGGAAGGTAAAACACAGGCCAACTGGAATTATGCATGGTATAATAACCCATGGTTCGGAGCAGAGTATTATAAAAATAAAAACAGAACCAACATCATCAATGCGCAGACGGGTTTAGAATATAAAGCGACTCAGGATTTCTCGGTAAAAGGAAAAATTTCTATTGTTGAAAACCACAATAAGCAGGAGATTTTAAGTCCGTATTCTTATTTCAACTACAGCGCACCGAGAAACGGCGGCTATATTCTGAATGATACCAAAACCTGGAATCTCAATTCAGATATCCTGGCAACGTACAAAAAGAAAATTTCAGAAAATTTTGATTTCACGATCAATGCAGGAGCTTCAACATTTTATTACAAAAATGATGTGGACAATGCTTCGACCGACGGACTGAAAATTCCTGAGCAGTATTCACTGGACAATTCGACAGGAGCCGTTAAATATTATGATTATCTAAAAGAAAAACTAATTTACAGTGCCTATACAACCATAGACATTGGCTTATACAATGCATTCTTCCTTAACGTTTCAGGACGTAATGACTGGTCCTCTACCCTTCCGAAAGCCAACAGATCTTATTTTTATCCTTCTGCTTCTTTAAGTGCCGTTGTTTCTAATTTAGTTAAACTTCCGGAATCAATTAATTTACTGAAACTGTCAGCCTCCTGGGCAAAAGTAGCCTATGATTTCCAGCCTTATTCCGTCAGAAATTATTACCTGAATAACAGCGGCATAACGTTCAACGGAAATCCTACGTTCTATTATCCTACTACCCTGAATTATGAAAACTCTTTAAAACCTGAGCAGACCGAATCTTATGAATTAGGATTAAGTGCAGGATTATTCAGAAACAGGATTACCCTGGATGCTACTTACTTTCATACACTGGATTATAACAATATCCTGCAGTTCCCGAGCGCACCGTCATCAGGTTTCACTTCACAATATGTGAACGGAAATGAATATACAACCCAAGGTCTTGAGATCTCATTAGGTATTGTTCCGGTAAAAACAAAAGATTTCACATGGAGAACCTTAATAAACTGGAGCACCTATGAGCAGAAGCTGACTTCCATATATGCCGGTATGCCCAATTATAACAATATCAGATTAGGCGAAAGAATGGACAGCTATTATGACACAACGTGGCAGAAATCTCCGGACGGGAAAGTTATCCTTAATGCAGAAACCGGTATGCCTACCAGAGCAACAACGCCTTCCAATTTGGGCCATTTTAATCCGGACTGGACTTTCGGTTTCAACAATACATTTAAATATAAGAAACTAAGTCTTACAGTAGGAATCGACGGAAGCATCGGTGGAGTGATGAGATCTCAGGTCGTGGAAAAAATGTGGTGGGGAGGAAAGCACCCTAATTCTGTAGCGTACAGGGATCTTGAATATACCAATCCGGGAACATATTATTTTGTACCGGACGGGGTAAACTATAATGCCGCGACAGGAACGTATACGCCCCATACCAAAGCCATCAGTTTTCAGGACTGGGCACAGAACTACCCTTATCAGGCAAGGGTGACGGAAGATGAAAGTGAACTGTTTGCCAATGTTTTCGACAGAACTTTCGTGAAACTGAGATCGGTAATTCTGGAATACGATTTCTCTTATTTATTAAATCCAAAGGGGTTTGTCAAGAGTTTTACTGCGAACATATCAGGATATAACCTTGCCATGTGGAAAAAATCTAAAAACCTTTACTCAGATCCGGATTATAAAATCGGTACAGGAAATGACATCCAGGATCCGTCCAGCAGATGGTTCGGAATCGGTTTTAATCTTAAGTTTTAATTAAAAGAATCATCAAAATGAAAAATAGCATAAAATTGTTATTCGTTATCGGATTATTTACATTGACCTCTTGTGAATCGAATCTGGACACCATTAATGAAAATCCTAATGATCAGGCGAGCATCGACCCTAAATTTCTTTTAACATACGTTTCAAAATCAGCATTCCAGGTGAATGGGGATAATATGTATGCTTCAAGAATGATGATCGGGACCGACGGAGAAAATACCTACCAGTATATGAAATGGAATGATGCTTCTTTCGATGTCTATACCTCCGGCCTCCTGAATACGGTTAAAATGATGCAGGAAGCAGAAAAGATCAATAATAAAAATTACCAGGCGATCGGTAAATTTTACAGAGCCTTTTACTTCTTTAATTTAAGTTTAAAATTTGGAAGTATCCCCTATTCCGAGGCCGTAAAAGGTGAATCGGGAATTACCCAGCCCAAATATGACAGTCAGGAAACGGTGATGGCCGGGATTTTAAGCGAGCTAAAAGAGGCCAATGATCTCATAAATTCCAACGACAAAATTGAAGGCGACATCATTTATAACGGCGATGCCACAAAATGGAAAAAGCTGATCAACTCTTTCCGTCTGAAGATCCTGATCACCCTTTCTAAAAAAGCGACAGTCGGAAATTATACGGTTGCTACAGAATTTGCTTCGATTGCCGGAAGCCAGACTTTAATGTCATCGGTCACAGATAACGGAGAATTAAAATTTGCAGATGCGGCAGACAGCAGATATACCATGTTTAATAACAGTGGCTATGGGTCGAGTCTGTATATGGCAGATTATTTCATCAATTTATTCAAAGCCAGAGAAGACCCGCGCCTATTTACTTTTGCAGCACAAACGACGGCAGCGAAAGAAGCAGGAAAACCCATTACCGATTTTTCAGGATACAACGGAGGAAACCCAACTTCTCCCTATTCTGATAATGCTGCACTGGTTGCTGCTAAAAATATTTCCAAAGTCAATGACCGCTTCTATAAAGATGCGACCAATGAGCCTTCATCTGTTCTGAGCTATTCTGAACTGGAATTTATTTTGGCTGAAGCTGCGGCACGAGGCTGGATTTCAGGTTCTGCAAAAACTCATTATGATAATGCCGTCAAAGCAAGTTTTACATTTTATCAGACGTATGTGAAAAATTCAAACCAATATTTTACAGGTTTCGATGTGAATCAATACTTAACTAAATCTTTAGTTTTATATGATAATTCGGCTTCACTGCCCATTCAGCTGGAAAAGATCATGACTCAGAAATATATGACCATGTTCCATCAGTCCCAATGGACATCCTATTATGATTATCTGAGAACTGGATATCCGAATTACCCATTACAGACAGGAGTTGCTGCCCCTGTACGGTTCAGATATCCTCAGGCCGAGTACAATTACAACAGTGTCAATTTACAGGCAGCATTGACCGCACAATACGGAGGAAACGACAATATCAACTCGAAACCCTGGTGGCTGCAGTAAAAAAACTAACTATTTTTAACTTCAAATAAAAGAAATCGCAGGAAAACAAATTAACTTGCGGTTTCTTTGTATTACTAATGAAATGGACAGAAGAGAATTTTTAGAAAAATCAAGTTTACTTTTAGCCGGCTTAGGAACTTCGGGAGTTTTACATCCCTCTATTTTAAAGGCGTTAACTATAGAACCTGCCGCAGAATCAACTTTTTATGATGCAGAACATGTCGTCATTTTAATGCAGGAAAACCGCTCTTTCGATCATGCTTTCGGGGCATTGAAAGGCGTGAGAGGTTTTTTAGATCAAAGAGCTTTCATTAAGCAGGACGGCCATCCGGTTTTCTTTCAGAAGGGTGATAACGGCAAATATGCGTCTCCCGCACGTTTAGATTTAAGAAATACAAAATCCACGTGGATGAGTTCCCTGCCCCATTCCTGGGATAATCAGCAGAAAGCACTGAATAAAGGAAAGTACGATCAGTGGCTTCAGGCAAAAGCTTCAGGAAATAAAGATTATAAAGACATTCCTCTTACATTAGGATATTACAACCGGGAAGATCTGCCGTTTTACTACCAGTTGGCCGATGCATTTACGATTTTTGACCAATATTTCTGCTCTTCATTAACCGGAACGACTCCGAACCGTCTGTTTCTTTGGTCAGGAACCCTACGGGAGCAGCAAAACGGAAAGGTAAAGCCCAATGTTTATAATGAAAACATCGATTACGATAAAGCCAGACAAGCAAAGTGGAAAACCTTTCCAGAGGTGTTGGAGGAGCAGAATGTTTCGTGGAAAATTTATCAGAACGAAATCAGTCTTCCAAAAGGAATGTCCGGCGAGCAGGAAGCCTGGCTGAGTAATTTTACGGATAATCCGATCGAATGGTTTTCAAACTTCAATGTGAAATTTTCGAAAGGCTATTATGAAAATATTCCGCACATTATTTCATATTTAACAAAGGAAATCGAAAAAAATCCGGGCCGGAAAGAAAGACTGGAAGGAATGATTGCTGAACTTCAGAATGATCTGACCGAATATAAGCCGGAAAATTTTGATAAGCTTTCTCAGCATCAAAGAAATCTTCACGAAAAAGCTTTTACTACCAATTCCGGCGATCCTGATTTCTGGAATCTGGAAACCGGAAATGATGAAAACGGAGAGAGGCTGGTCGTTCCGAAAGGAGATGTATTATACCAGTTCAGAAAAGATGTCGAAGAGAAAAAACTGCCGTTGGTATCGTGGCTGGTAGCTCCCGAGCATTTTTCTGATCATCCCGGATCGCCTTGGTACGGAGCCTGGTACATTTCCGAGGTGTTAAATATCTTGACAAAAGATCCTGAAACCTGGAAAAAAACAATTTTCATCATTAATTATGACGAAAATGACGGTTATTTTGATCACGTTTTACCTTTTGCCCCGCCCATAAATCCAAGTCAGCCTGTGGATATCAATGGTAAAGACGGCGTGGAATATGTCAGCAGGAATCAGGAATATATGACTTCACAAAAGCTGAAGGATCACGAAAGAATAGAAGGCACTATTGGCCTTGGGTACCGAGTCCCGATGATCATCGCTTCCCCGTGGACCAAAGGAGGATTCGTGAATTCTGAAGTTTCAGATCATACGTCAGTTCTTCAGTTTCTGGAAAATTTCATTCATCAAAAATTTAATAAAGACGTCACCATAGATAATATCAGTGATTGGCGCAGAGCTATATGCGGAGATTTAACTTCCGCTTTTAATTCATCAGATATCAAAGTTCCCAAGATGGATTACCTGGATCAGAAGAATTATACAAAAACCATCAATGCTGCGAGAAATAAGCCTGTTCCCCATTTAAAATGGCATACCGAAAATGAACTGAAGGGTCACTTACTGGAAATCCAGGAGCGGGGGCTGAAGCCTTCAAATCCGCTTCCCTATGATTATCAGGTTAATTTTGAAAATGATCAGATTAAAATGACGAACCTGAACAAAGCCGGAATTCCATTATTAATCTATGACCGTACAAGGCTGGACAAAGATGATTTCTGTTTCTCTTATGCTTTATATGCTAAACAGGAATTGTTACATGCGGTACCTGCTGGAAAATATAATCTTGAAGTTTTTGGTCCTAATGGGTTTTACAGAAATTTCAAAGGTGAAAAAACGCCCTCTTTTGAAGTCTTGTTAATGAATAACCGGTTCAAAAATCAGGTTGAACTTATTTTCAAAAAGAGAAGTAACGAAAATCTGCAGGTTTCATTAGAAAACCTGTATGAGAAAAAACGAAATAAAATATCATTGCAGCAACCCGAACAAAGCGTCATGATAGAACTCGGTAAGATGAAAGGATGGTATGATCTCAAGCTTATTGCCGACCACAACATCTGGCATTTTGCAGGCAGAATAGAATCGGGAAAGCCCTCTACTTCGGACCCCCACTGGGCTTAATTCTACAATTTTGTTATATGAAAAAAAGTCCTGCATCCATGATACAGGACTTTTTTTTCACACTGATTTCAATCATAAAAAGTAATTGTATTTTTTTTTGAAATTTGAAAATTCAAATTTAAATATTTTTAAATTCTTGATAATGAACCATTAATAATTAAAAAAACAAAAAAATATTTCATACTTATTTGAATTTTATTAACTTCACCTGACCAAAATTATAGAATTACCATGAAAAAATTGAATTACGCATTTGCTACATCCTTTGTCGCATTGGCATTGTCTACAAACCTACATGCACAGGACACAAACACCGATAACCATACGATAACCATTTCGGTACCGGAGGTTGCCTTAGTAGATATAGAGCCTGCTGCCACGAAAAATATTACTTTAGGATTCACAGCCCCTACAGAAGCGGGTAACCCCGTGATCGCAAATGCTGCAAACAGTACACTTTGGCTAAACTATTCATCCATTAAATCTGTTGCAGACCCAACCCGTAATGTATCGGTAAGATTAAATGCGATTATTCCGGGAATTGATATTCACGTAACTGCCGCTGCAGCTACAGGTGCGGGAGGAGGAACATTAGGAACTCCGGCCGCCCAGCTTACCTTAAGTGCGGCAGACCAAACCATTATTTCAGGAATAGGAAGCGCCTATACAGGTAACGGAGCCAACAACGGACACAATCTGACCTATGCATTAGCTCCCGGAAGCGGCCCTGGCGGAGTAGCGGCTTATGCAGACCTACAGGCAACAGCTACTGCAGTAGCCACAGTTACCTACACCATCTCGGATAATTAATCTGTCCTAATCATTTTTATGTATACAGGCAGGAAGAAACGGTTTTTACTTTTCTTCTTAGCCCTGTATAATCAATATTTCAAACACCAAACTTTACATATTTATGATAAAGCGCATTTTCCTGTTGGTAATGTTTATGCTTCAATTCTGTTTTATTAAAGCGGGTATTGTGGTCCTTAATGGTCTTTCCCATACTTATCAGGTAGAAACCGGAAAGATATATAAAGGAAAAATAGCCATAGAAAATACAGGTAACCAGCCTCAGAGCGTAAAATTGTTTCTCCAGGACTACAGCTATAAATCTGATGGTACTACCAGCTATACGGCCCCTCATACGAATGATAAAACCAATTCGGAATGGATAAAGATCAACACCAACTTAGTCACCCTTAAAGCCAAACAAAAAACAGAAGTTTATTACGAAATTACTATACCTGATACGATTTCTGAGCCTGGAAGCTATTGGAGTGTCATCATGGTAGAGCCGGTAGATGAGATAAAACCTGCCCATAATAAGCAGGGAGTAAATATCACCTCCATTATACGGTATGCCATTCAGGTAATCACCAATTTTGATTCGGAAAAAGCAAAACCCGACTTAAAATTTGAAGGTGTAAAAATTGAAAAGGAAGAAGGAAGACGTATTCTGAAGGTTGACATTTCCAATACAGGAAATCTCTACTGCAAGCCAACGGTCAACATAGAAATCTACAATAAAAAGAACGGCCAGAAACTCGAAAATATATCCAGCCAGGCCATGGGATTATTACCACAAACCTCAAAATCTTTCCATATTGATATCAGCAAAATTCCTCCCGACCGATACAACGCCGTATTGATCGCCACTGATGAAGATGAAAATGCTTTCGCTCTCAATGTGGAACTAGAAGTAAAGAATGATTAAAAGTTGTGCTTTATATCTATTCATATTATTCCCGGTATTCATTTTTGCCCAAAAAGAAAATTTTGTCAACAAAAAAGATAGTCTGCTGCCGGGAACATCTACTTCTATTTCCTTTACCATAGAAAACAGGACGTCCGAAAACAAAATTTATGATATTAAGGTAGAAACGACAAGTCCCCATATTTCGCCGATTCTCACTAATGGTGAACTTAGAATTTCCGCTTCTGAAAGTAATGTGTATATCGTCCCGCTAAAAGTGGCAACTGAAACACCGCAGGGTAAATATTCCGTGATTTTAAATGGCACTGAAAGAAAAACGGGGGAAACATTCACCCAAGAAACAGAATTCCGGCTCGCTGGGATCCGAAAGCTTACTTTAACGGCCCTGCATACGCCTGAGTTTGTGAAAGCCGGAGAAACTATCATATCAACATTTCTTTTGAAAAACAGTGGCAACGTATCCGAAAATTTAATTTTGGAAAGTAAAAATGCGGTGGTTAATGAAGGTACTTCACTACTTCTGCCTCCCGGAGAAAGTAAAATTATTACTGTCAGTAAAACCACCAGCTCGGTCCTTGGAAAGAACGAATATCAAAATCTAAATCTTTCAGTATCCTCTAAAAATAATCCTGCAGAAACCCAAACGGCATATACCACTGTAAAAATGATCTCTGTAAAACCTGTCGAGGAAGATATTTTTCACAGGTTACCGGTCTCAGTCTCACTTTTATTCATCGGAATGAGAAACCGTCGTCAATATAATGATGGTTTTCAAGGGGAAATTTACGGAAAAGGCGCCCTCGATAAGGATAATAAAAATCAGCTTGAATTTCACGCAGTAACAAAAAATCCTGTTGAATTCAGCTCTTTTACACAATATGAAGAATATTTTTTGAATTACAAACGGGAAAATCTGTATGTTCATATAGGAGATAAAAATTACTCATCATCTTTTCTGACGGAATATGCCAGGTATGGCCGTGGTGCAGAAATTAAAATCGACCTAAAGAAAATAAGTCTCGGAGGGTTTTATAATCACCCTCGATTTTTCAGAGACATTAAAGACGAATTTAATGCCTATTTAAAATTAAACGTCACAAAAGAGTCTGAAATTACAGCCGGATATCTATATAAAATTCCCAGAACAGAGGAGGCAAGATTAAGTTTTACGAATGTACAATTAGACTCTAATGCTTACCTGCCCTATGTTGCGGGAAAATTTAAATTAAATAGAAATATTGAGGCCTCGGGAGAGATCTCGTATAGTAAAACTGATAAAACAGACGGAAGTGCTTTTATGGTTCAGACTATCGTCAGCTTTAAGAGCCTTAGCGGGAATCTTATGTATATGCGCGCCAGCCCCGATTACGCAGGATATTTTAACAATACGAATAATTTTAACGGAAATCTTCAATACAAACTTTCGAAAAGGATCAGCCTTCTGGCAAATTATGTCCAGGATGCGAGAAATTTCCAGCGTGACACTCTGTTTCTAGCAGCTCCTTACCGGAAGTTTTTGCAGTATGGACTGCAGTACCGGTACGCTAATAAAGGATCATTAATGCTTTATAATGGATCCCAAAGATATGAAGATCGCATGATGCCGAAAGAATTCGATTACAAAGAACATTTCTTCAGAGCAACAATAGATCAGCAGATCGGAATTTTTCAGGTAAATCTCCAGGGTCAGTTTGGAAAGACTGATAATTTTATTACCGGTTCTTCAGGAAATTCTAGTTTTTATACCGTTAATATCGGTTTTGAGAAATTTAAAACATCATTTAACGTTTTTGGAAGTTATGCCATTACTTCACGTTATCAGATGCAGAATCAAAAACAGTTGTATTACGGCGTCAGAATCTTGAACCGATTGTCGGATAAGACGAATTTCAGTCTGTTTTATCAAAATAATTATATGCCGGAAGATTATTATACCGACAGAAATCTTTTTGAATTGCTTTTCCATCAGCAGCTTTTTCCCGGCCACGAGCTAGACCTTTCGGGCCGGTACGCTTTGCAGCGGGGTGAGTTGGGAAATAAAGATTTTATTTTTTCTCTCCGTTATACATTGCGAATGAATGTTCCAACCCAAAAGATTGCAGAGTATACGAGTCTTTCAGGAACGATTGACAATCTCGGGGTACAAAAGGTTGACGGAATCGGACTCCGGTTGGGAAATTATTTATCGGTAACAGATAAGAACGGTAATTATATATTTAAAAATGTGATTCCCGGGGATTACGTTCTTGAAATTGACAGATCTACAACGGCTATAAATGATATTCCCAATGTGAACGTTCCTGTTTCGTTAGCCTTGAAGAATAAAGAAAATATTTTCAATTTCGGACTAACAAGTGCTGCCTATATTGAGGGAGAAATTCTGTATTCAGAGACCGGCCAGGCAAGTTTTGCCGGACTCTCAGTACATAAAGACAAAAAGAAAAAGGAAAATATTATTATTGAAGTCTCAAATGGCGATCAGATTTATCGAAAAATGGGAGTCATCGGAGAACATTTTGATTTCACGTACCTGCGTCCCGGAGACTGGAAAGTAAAAATATACCGAAACGGTCTGGATAAAAGATATAAGATTCCAATTGATGAATTTGAATTCATTTTAAAACCATCCGAAACAAAAAAATTAGACGTTCATGTGATCAAACAGCCATCTGAAGTAAAGTATCAGCAGGAAAGTATCAAAGTAAGTTATAACGAAAACAAGAAAAGAAAATAATGTATTGTAAAACTATACTTTCAATAAGCCTAATTGTATCTTTTAAAATACTGGCACAAAGTACCGGGAACAGGTCCGTTGCTGTCACTTTACCGGTTGTGACTTTAATGGATATAGAACCTGCCGGAGCCATCAGTTTAAACTATACAACTCCTACAGAAGCCGGAAATGCTGTAACAGTGCCTACTTCGAATACAACAAAATGGGTCAACTATACTTCCGCCATTGCATCGGGAGGAATAACAAGAAGGATTACTGCATCAATTAATCAGGTACTGCCGGGAATTGATATTAAAATTCTGGCTGCTGCTGCGTCGGGCTCCGGCGGAGGGACACTAGGTACTCCTGCAGCACAAATTACCCTTACCACAACTGCCCGGACGATTATCAGCGGGATTGGCGGTGCTTTTACGGGAAATGGCATCAATAACGGTCACCGACTTACCATAAGTCTTACTACCAATACCTACGCCAATTTATCTGCACGTACCAATACACCTGTCGTTATTACGTATACAATCACAGAATAATACTACATAAATGAAAGTTTATACTATTTTTCTTTATAAAACATTTTTAATTAAGAGCGTACTCATTCTTTTGTTAAGTTTAAGTTTAGATTTAAAATCCCAAAGAGTATTAACTGTTGGAGGAACTAACTGGACCGTTACCGTCCCGCCGATAACGGAAGCAGGCTCCAACTATACAGGAACTTATGAAAGCGCAACCAATCAGGTTTTGTTAGGTGCGAGTGTTCCGTTATTATTAGGGAATGGAAAAGTAAGTGTGCAATATCAGGCTAATCCTACATGGAACAGCAATCTCGTTTTATCAGCAAGAAGAACAGGAAACGGAACAACACCCTGTGTCGGCTGCTCGATCACCGGCGGAACAAGTTACATTACCGTTCCTTTAGCAACGGACATAGAACTGTTCAGAATTACCGCTGTAGTAGCATTGGCATCTTATTCTAATATTCCCGTGCAGTTGCAGTTATCGGGAGTTTCGGTAGCCATTCCGGCAGCAACTTATAATAGTCTGCTCGTTTTCACGATAGCTGCTCCGTAATTTTAGGCTAGAGCCAGTTTTGTAGGCAGTAGGCAAAGATAATCTTTTGGGGTTGTCCTATTAGGTGACCTTAAAAAAAGTGATTTCTTCATCTCAAGTCTCCAGGTTGAGATCTTCAGGTATTAAAACGAAAAAAGTCTCATACAAATGAATGTATGAGACTTTTAATAAAAACTGGCGGCGACCTACTCTCCCGCTTGTCGCAGTACCATCGGCG
>Ga0308157_10001710_pt1 | contig 41772 bp, 33 predicted proteins | sample PhyBR1_FD_201035 | JGI IMG/M metagenome (GOLD analysis project Ga0308157, IMG submission 201035) | Phyllosphere microbial communities from UC Gill Tract Community Farm, Albany, California, United States - DLSLB.R1 | ecosystem: Host-associated > Plants > Phyllosphere > Unclassified | place: USA... | reverse complement strand
CGACGATGTCGGCGGCTCAGCGCTCAAGCGCTCGGATGCAGTCCTTATTTTTGAGGCACTGGCCGAAGCCTGTCCGGCTTTTTCGGCGTTTATTTCCATTCACAATATGGCTGCATGGATGATCGACACATTTGGCGATGAAAACCAGCGCCAGATGTTCCTGCCCAAACTTACATCTATGGAAACGCTCGCAAGCTACTGTCTTACCGAGCCTGGTTCCGGTTCCGACGCAGCAGCCCTTCGCACGCGTGCCGAGCGCGACGGCGACCACTATGTCATCAACGGAACCAAGCAGTTCATTTCGGGCGCAGGCGCGACTGACCTTTACGTGACTATGGTGCGTACCGGGGAGGACGGCCCGAAAGGAATTTCCACTCTCGTTGTGCCGAAAGATGCACCCGGCCTGTCTTTTGGAGCAAACGAGCACAAAATGGGCTGGAATATGCAGCCCACCCGAACAGTCATCTTCGATAATTGCCGCGTTCCGGTCGCCAATCGTTTGGGCGATGAAGGTACTGGCTTCAAGATTGCGATGGCCGGACTTGATGGCGGAAGGCTGAACATCGCTGCTTGCTCGCTGGGCGGCGCGCAATCAGCTCTTAATAAGGCACTTGATTATTCAGGCCAGCGCAAAGCATTCGGCCAGACGATTGATCGTTTTCAGGCATTGCAATTTCGGCTTGCCGACATGGAAACAGAGCTGTCTGCGGCACGCCAGCTCCTTTACACCGCCGCGAGCAAACTCGACCGCAAAACCCACGATGCAGGCAAATGGTCCGCTATGGCTAAGCGTTTTGTGACAGACACAGGCTTTGATGTCACCAATGATGCGCTGCAGCTTTTGGGCGGCTACGGCTATCTGCACGATTACGGCATCGAAAAGCTCGTCCGCGATCTGCGCGTTCACCAGATCCTGGAAGGCACCAACGAGATCATGCGCGTTATCATCGCGCGCCAGATGATCGGACGCTGATACATATACTTTAGAGCGGTTCCAGTTGGGACTGAATCGTCGGAACCGCTCTAACTTTTTGTTTTTACGCATTATCCAATGCAAAACCGCTTCGCACTTTTGGCTCAAATGCTTCTAAGGAGGAAATCATGGCCACTATCGCTTTCATCGGCCTCGGCAATATGGGCGGTCCAATGGCCGCAAATCTGGTGAAAGCCGGGCATCAAGTTGTTGGCTTCGATTTATTGCCCGCGCATCTGGAAGAAGCGAAAGCGAACGGCCTTTCAATCGCCGCCAGCGCAGCTGAAGCCGTCGCTGATGTCGACGCGGTCATCACCATGCTGCCTGCGGGTAAACATGTTCTTTCCGTTTATGAAGACATCGCGCCTAAAGCCCGAAAAGATTCAGTTTTCATCGATTGTTCGACAATTGATGTTGATTCGGCGCGCAAGGCCCATGAGATCGCAGCCAAACACGGGCACCTTTCCGTTGATGCACCCGTATCGGGCGGAACAGGCGGAGCTGCAGCAGGCACCCTCACCTTCATGGCAGGCGGCAGAGAAGGTGCATTTGATAAAGCAGAGCCAATTCTCAAACCTATGGCTGGCAAAATCGTGCATTGCGGTGGCGATGGTGCGGGACAGGCAGCCAAGATCTGCAACAACATGATCCTCGGCATTTCCATGATTGGTGTCAGCGAGGCGTTTGTTCTGGCGGAAAAACTAGGCCTTTCCCATCAGGCGTTATTCGACGTGGCCTCAACTTCGTCAGGTCAGTGCTGGTCGCTGACAACCTACTGCCCGGTACCCGGCCCAGTGCCAACCTCGCCAGCCAATCGTGATTACAAACCCGGCTTCGCCGCAGCGTTAATGTTGAAAGACCTGAAGCTTTCACAGGAAGCCGCAAAAAGCTCTGGTGCAGCCACCCCCTTGGGTGCACACGCGGAACAACTGTACAGCCGCTTTGACAAAGACGGTCATGGCGGAGAAGATTTTTCCAGTATCATCAACTTTCTACGCGCAACCAAAACTGGAGACTGATGCAGTTTTTCTCCGGAAAAGCGAAAAAACTTGCTTTGTTTAGATTTGCTTAAGTATCTGATAACCGTCCGGTAACGATGTTGGGCTAAAAGGGAGCAAGAGACGGGTTAAACCTTCTCGATGCTCCGGATTTGGTACTGCGTACCGGAGCTTCAGTCTCTCCCGCCTGTGTATTGTTTGGCGGGAACGCCATGCGTTTTTGGCAAGACCGTGCACCTGACGAGGCAGCGCGGTTTTTGCCATTGTTATTAATCATAAATTATACGTGATTTTTGCATAAGAATTAGCTGCTTCGATTGAATTAAGGCCATAATCCTGTGAAAGCTAACCGCTGCTTGCTAGCCGAACAAAAACCTTATTCTTTCTGGGACCTATAGATTTTGAATACAACAAAACCAATAACGGCGCCTTCAGCCGGAAAAAATACCTTCGGTCTGCCGACGGCAGTACTATTTGTCCTTTGTTACTTCGCTTTTCAGGCGGTTTTGGTCACGTTTGTGTCAAATGGTGCAGGCCTTGATGATGCCGAGCAACTCGCCAATATTGGTTATCTTGATTGGGGATATGGCGGCTCGCAGCCTCCGCTCTATACATGGATAACAAATATCGCTGCCTCGGTGCTAGGCACCTCGATGCTGACACTGCAAATCGTCAAATTCGGCATGCTTGCAAGCTTGTTCCTCAGCGTGTTCGGCGCAATGCGTCTGCTGGGTTTCTCGCGCGTTGTTGCATCCGCATCAATGCTGGGACTGTTTCTTGTTCCGCAGATCGGCTGGGAATCACAACGGGCACTAACGCATTCCATCGCAGGCACAGCAGGGTGTGGTTGGGCCTTTCTGGCTTTCGCATGGCACATGCGTTCCCGTCATGTGGGCTCGGCAGCCGTACTCGGAATTACCATGACGGCGGCCATTCTGGGCAAATTCAATGCATCGATTTTCGTTGTCATGCTGATTGCCACCGGTCTGTCTGTTCCCGAATATAGAAGAATTCTGCTTTCCAAGCTGTCGCTCGTCACAATCATTGCTTTCGGCATTTCCTTTGCGCCGACTGGTTTGTGGATGCTGGCGCATAAATCAAGCGTCATTGCACGATCTGCCAAGCTGCAAATCGGCGCTTCCGGTGATCTTTTCGCTGATCGTTTGCACGGCGTTGGCAGTTTCGTTGAAGCAGCATTTCTGTTTTCAATCGTAGCGCTCGCGATTGCTGGCATTATCGCACTTATTCATTTCAAAGAACGTACATCGCCGCCAAAACCATTCACACCCGGCGAAACATTCATGCGTCACCTACTGGTGATCGGTATGTTGATCGTGCTTTTTGGCGTGGTTGCTGCAGGCGTCAACAATATTAAGGATCGCTGGCTGCAACCCGTGCTGTTCTTGTTGCCTGCAGCGACCGCCGCCTGGTTTTCGCATTATCGCACCGGCAGTAATGCCCTAAGAGATTTTGCGAGGGTCAGCGTTGTTGCGGCACTGATCGTGCCGCCCATTCTTGCCTATTATCTGACATATGGCTCAAGCACGCCGCCTTATGGACAACTGGAATATCAGCGGCTTTACGATGAAGTGAAGCATCAGGGTGAGTTTAAGACAATACTTACGGATAATGCCCAGATACCCGGGAACTTCCGCCTGTTCGATCCATCGCTTCAGGTCATCCATCCTGAAACGCCTTTTGGCGCAGCAAATGCGGCGAGACCTACGTTGGTGATGTGGTTTGGAGATGCAACGCCTAACGAGCGCATAGAAGCGCTTATCAATGAAGCGCAGATCAAGATCCCTGAAACAGGAATCACAACAACTAAGATCGCATACAAAACCCGTCCGGATATGAATATAACCGTGAGTTATTTCTTGCAGAATTAACGCGTTTCTAGGAAAAGTGCGTGGCAGTTTTGTTTGAGACAAATGCTCAAAAACAAATAGATAGAACGCTTCCAGAAATTCAATCTTAACTGGAGCCTATCAAGAAAATGGTCCGGGTAACGAACCCGGACCATTTTGCTTTATTCCACTGTTTCCTGCACAGCATGTGCTGTGCCTTTAACGTCGCGCCCAACGCCGCGCACGGTATTCGCGCAAGATGCGAGCGTGAAAGCACAAAGAACGATTGCAACGGGGACAATGCGGGATAGCTTCATAACAGTCTCTCCATTGAGATAAGCAATTCAACCATATATGCCTCCCAAACTACCTGACGTGAGTTGCCCGGTATTCTGGCGGTGAAGCCGTTAGTCGGCTGTCACATAAGAAACTAGCGCAGGTTTATTCGCTGGCAAGAGAATGAATGGGCAAAACCTCCCAAGATTTGTGTACCCGCTCACGTATTACGAAAAGTATCGAAACGACCGCTACGGCGATAGGCTTCGAATACATTGCGCAAATGTTCGGCAACCACTTGGATATGCTGTCGCGCATCAGGCTTGATAATCATCCCAAGCTGATAACGTCCAAGCTGCGGAAGATCATGTTCGGCGCCTAGCGCAACAATCCCCTCACCAAGCAAAGTTTTCCCGAAAGGCGCAATCGCAAGATCAGCCATGATCGCAGCCCGCTGGCCTGTTGAGTGAGAGCTCATATAAGCGATGCGGTAAGGACGGCCAGACTTCTCAAGAGCTTCCAGAGCATTTCCCCGCCAAGCACAGCCCTCTTCCCATATCGAAAGCGGTAACGGATCACGGCGATAGGCGGTGCCGCATTTGGCTCCAGCCCAAACCAGTTCCTCATCAAGCAATACTTCGATATCGCCTTTGCTTGGAACCGTATGCGAAAGATTGATCAGCGTCACATCCAGACGACGTTCGTCCAACCGCTTGCGCAAATTGCTGCTCTGATCAATCACCACATCGACAGTCACGCCCGGATGGGTTTCAGCAAAGCGCTTCAATACGAGCGGCAAGACGCATTCCCCGATGTCATCCGGCGAACCGAGCCGAACCACGCCTGTAACGGTCGGGGCCACAAATTTTGCCACTGCTTCGCGATTGAGAGCAAGCAAACGCCGTGCATAGCCAAGCAGCACTTCGCCGTCGCTGGTCAGTGTCACAGACCGAGCGTCGCGCTCAAAGACCGCGACACCGAGTTGTTCCTCAAGTTTCTTGATTTGCATCGAAACGGCTGAAGGCGTGCGAAACACCACATTTGCCGCCGCCGAAAAGCTGCCCGTATCTGCAATGGCTGCAAATGTACGCAGCACATCAATATCGAGCATAGGCAGTGGATGCTGAACCGGCGCTGTCATAATGGACTCCGCTTTTTGTTAGTTCAATTTTTCTGATGTTATACCTTTCTATATTTCGTTTGATTGAACGTCAAGACGGAAGCACACTCTCTAACAATTGAGATCACTCTGACTGCAAAAACCGCTCGATCTCTATTTTTGATCAGGAGAACGAAAATGAGCATTCAATGTGAAGTGGTGCAGGAAAGAAATGCATCAAACCTGCCAGCATTTCTAAGTCGCTTGGAGCAGGCTCGTACGGCAATCGTGCAATTGTACGCCACATGGGCTTATCAACGCCGCATCACGCGCAGCCGTCGCGCGCTGGAAGCACTACCCGAACATATCCTGCATGATATCGGCTGGCCAAACGTTGATGACCGCCTCCCAGGCATACCAAAAAAGCCTTCCTGACAGGGGCGCGAAAAGACAATTGAGGGCAGGATAGGCCCTGCCCTCAATTTAGCGACATATAGGTGCCAATATACGGCAGGCATTTAGCCGCACTATGCAATCTGAAAGTTCTATGTCTCAATATATCTATCCTGTTTGCGTCATAGCCTACCCCCTATAAATCCGGGCTGGAGCGACAGGATAACCGGTCAAAATGCGACCGGGTGACTGGGCCTGAACGAGGTTCCAATGTCATGACGGAGGCACAAAGCCTGGACTGCGTCGGGAACCGCAGTAAAGGCTTTCGAGAATGGGAACGATCAGGCTATGAATCAAGCTTCATCGATTAAGCGGTCTATTGTTTTTTTTCTGGTCCCTGACTTCTCGATGATCGCATTCGCGACAGCGATTGAACCGCTGCGTATTGCTAATCGAATGCTGGGCTATGAGGCCTATCGCTGGCGGCTCACCTCCACCGATGGCAAACCGGTTAAAGCATCCAATGACGTGGAGTGCGCGGTCAATGCGTCGCTGGAAGATGAGCGCCGCTTTTTGCAGCGCGAACAACGCCCATCCATGGTGTTTGTCTGCTCCGGCGTCTATGTCGAAGAGTTCCGCAACAAGTCAGTCTTCGCGTGGCTCCGAGAGGAATATAACCGCGGCGTTGCGGTCGGCGGTCTTTGTACCGGGGCGCACATTCTTGCGGCAGCCGGCCTTCTTTCCGGCAAACGCTGTGCCATTCACTGGGAAAACCTGCCCGGCTTTTCAGAAGCCTTTCCAAAGGCCGAGGTCTATGCCGATCTCTTCGAGGTCGACAGCAACATCTACACATGCGCAGGTGGAACGGCGGCGCTCGACATGATGCTGAAGCTTATCGGCGATGATTTCGATGATAATCTGGTCAATCGAATTTGCGAACAGGCTCTCACCGACCGTGTCCGTAATCCGCATGATCGTCAGCGTCTGCCGCTGCGTGCACGTCTCGGTATTCAGAATTCGAAGATACTCACCATCATCGAAATGATGGAGGCCAATCTTTCAGAACCGGAAGCGCTTATCGACGTGGCCCATAATATTGGCCTATCGCGTCGCCAGGTCGAACGTCTCTTCCGTCAGGAAATGGGCCGTTCCCCCGCGCGCTATTATCTGGAAATACGCCTCGACAGAGCGCGTCATCTGTTGCTGCAATCATCCATGCCAGTGGTCGAAGTGGCGGTCGCGTGTGGCTTCGTTTCCGCGTCGCATTTTTCCAAGTGCTATCGTGAACTTTATGGACGTTCGCCGCAGCAGGAGCGAGCAGATCGTAAAATGCTCGTCGCAGCTTAACCACCATTCTTGTCTCAGAAGCCGCATCTTTCATGACGCGGCTTTTCTTTTAAAATCATACAGATAATCCTACACCCAGATTCAAATCGTCAGCTTGACGTATGATTAGATCAGCGCATTCTAATCGATGTGTAACAACCAATAAGCTTCGGTCGCCTCACGCCGTTATTATGTCGTAGAATGACAATTGTCGGCCAATGCCAACCACTATGATTCCGTGAAATACAAAATGGGATCGCATAAAATGGCAGAGTTTCCTAAGAAGGCCAAAGTAGTCATTGTCGGGCTCGGCGGTATTGTTGGCGCGTCGGTCGTTCATCACCTGATTGAGCGTGGCTGGGACGATATCGTCGGTATCGATAAGTCCGGCATCCCCACAGATATTGGCTCCACAGCGCACGCATCCGATTTCTGCTATGCGACCAGCCATGATTTCCTGTCGTGCTGGACGACGCTCTACTCCATCGATTTCTACGAAAAGATGGGCCATTACGCCCGCGTCGGCGGTATTGAAGTCGCGCGTGTTGGCGACGATTCGCGCATGGAAGAGTTGAAGCGCAAGGTGGCTTCGGGCAAAGCCTTTGGCACACGCGCCCGCCTGATGGAACCATCGGAGGTCAAAGAGAAGTTCCCTCTTATTGAAGAGAGTCTCGTTCAGGGCGGCTTGTGGGATCCGGATGCAGGCCTTGTCATCCCTCGCTCACAAACAGTAGCAGGCAAGCTGATCGATCAGGCTGAAGCTGCAGGCAAACTGCAAAGCTTTGCCAACACCCCGGCGCAGTCGCTCATTGTTGAGAATGGTCGCATTAAGGGCGTCGTCACACATCGCGGTACGATTGAAGCCGATTACGTCGTCATCTGCGCAGGTCTTTGGGGCCGTCTTATTGCTGAAATGGTCGGAGAAGACCTCCCGGTCATGCCAATTGACCATCCACTGACATTCTTTGGCCCTTACAATGAATTTGCCGGAACCGGCAAGGAAATCGGCTGGCCGCTTCTGCGCGATCAAGGCAATTCAGCTTATATGCGCGACACAGGCGACCCGAAGACTGCCGAAGGCGGTCAGATCGAATGGGGCTATTACGAGGAAACCAATCCGCGCCTCTGCCATCCACGTGATCTTCTTGAAAAGCATGAAGCGCGTCTGTCGCCATCACAGCGCGATCTCGACATGGAACAAGTTCTCGAACCGCTTGAACGCGCAATCGAGTTGACGCCTATCCTTGGAGAGCTGGGCTATAATGAAAGCCACTCTTTCAATGGTTTCCTGCAGGTGACAACTGACGGCGGTCCATCTATGGGCGAAAGTCAGAAGGTGCGCGGCCTTTGGTATGCGGTTGCCATCTGGGTCAAGGACGGACCCGGCATGGGCAAGCTCATCGCCGATTGGATGACCGATGGCCGTACTTCCATCGATCATCATGCCATCGATTATTCGCGCTTCTATCCGCATCAGATGACCGAGCAATTCATCTGGGATCGCTGCACCGAAACCGCGATGAAGGTCTATAACCCAGCAGTCCATCCGCGAGAGCCATTCTCCAAGGGGCGTAGTATTCGCCGCTCCCCATTCTATGAACGCGAGAAGGAACTTGGCGGCTATTTCATGGAGCTTGGCGGCTGGGAGCGTGCACACGGCTATGCTGCTAATGAACATCTGCTGGAAAAATACGGCGACCGCATTCCGGTACGTGAAAACGAATGGGACAACCGCCATTTCTGGCGCGTTTCCAACGCCGAACATCTGGCTCTGAGCGACGATTGTGGCATCATCAATCTTTCGCATTTCGCCATGTATGACATTGAAGGTCCAGATCATGTCGAACTGATGGAATGGCTATGTGCCGCAAAGATCGGCGGCGATGCCAATATTGGAAAAGGCATTTACACCCACTTCCTCGACGAGGAAGGTATGGTGCGTGCCGACTTCACTGCGATCCGCATGGCTGACCGTATCCGCATGATCAACGGCGCCGATGCTGGTCCGCGCGACTTCCATTACATGCGTCGCGTAGCCGAAGATAAAGGCTTTGATGTTACCATCACTGATGTAACGGAAAAATACGTCACCATCGGAATCTGGGGACCGAATGCCCGCGACAATCTCAAGAAGGTTGTCGAAAATCCTGAAGGTCTTGATCTCGAAAACTTCCCATTTGCGGCCATCAAGCCGATCCGCATTGCAGGCAAAGACGTAACCGCGTTCCGCATTTCCTATGTTGGCGAACAGGGCTGGGAATTGCATATGCGCTATGAGGACGGTCTTGCCATCTGGGACGCGCTGCGCTCCACCGGCGCAATCGCCGTGGGCGTTGAAACCTATGCCAATACGCGCCGCATGGAAAAAAGCCTTCGACTTCAGAATGCAGACCTGCTCACCGAGTATAATTTGCTCGAAGCGGACCTCGCACGCCCAAAGGTCAAGGAAGCTGACTTCAGCGGTAAGGCCAAACACCTTGAATACAAGGCTCGCGATCATCAGCCAGCTATGCTCTGCACGCTGGTTATGAGCGAGAACGTCGATAAAAAGGGTGTGGCTCGCTACCCGGTCGGTATTCTACCGGTTATGGACCCTGAAACCGGCGAAACACTAGTCGATGAACTTGGACGCCGTTCGTTCACCTCATCCATTGCTTACGGCCCGACCATCGGCAAGAATATCGCACTTGCTTATCTGCCTTGGTCCTATTGTCAGGAAGGCCGCAAGCTCGACGTGGAATATTTCGGCGAGACCTACCCCGTCGAAGTCGTGTCGATTGGCTACAAGCCGCTTTACGACCCAGAAAGCCTCAAGCCGCGTAGTTGATAAAAAATCCGGGGCAATACCCCGGCTTTTTCAATTTCTTATGCCAATATCCGCTAAGTGGGACTCAGAGGATATTGGTTAAAGCAATTCCAGCAAAAGTGGGAACCGGCTTTGCATTCGGAAATGCGTAAAAACAAATAGTTACAGCAGTTCCAACGATTCAATATTAACTGGAACCGCTGTAAGCGCGTGTGGCAATTGAACATTTTCAAGACCTGATGCGCCAGCGTCTCAGCGTCTTGGTATTACGATCAGCTTACTGGATAGTCACTTTGCCCCCGGAAATCGTAATCGTTTCGTCGCCCTTCAGCGCCTCACGATCACCATTCGGGAAGGTTACAAAGCAACCACCGCTGCAAAAATCTACTGTTTCGCCCGGTGCAACAAGCATTTCACGTTTGGAAGCGCCCTCGGTGACAACGATGGTCTGTGCTGAGCTGTCGTTATTGGCAACAGTCGCAGCATAAAGGCTCGGTATGGAGAACGAAATCGCGAGCATTGCACCAAATGCGACCTTGCCAGCATAATTGATCTGAGTTCTGTTCATATCGTTTCCCCTGCTCCGCTACACTTCGAACATTCGAGCCAGATATCGGCTTTATTGCTCCGAGACAGTGCTCCTGTCCCTTTTCACGATCATTTATAAAGCTTCAAAACTGAACTGCAACTGAACGACATGTTCATAAATTGCATCTGTTTATTCAGACCTTGTCATCGTGCTCTGGCTTATCAGCCTTTTCTGGCTCCGATGGCTTTTCCTTTCGCTTTTTTGCAGCGCCCGGGACATCTTTATTAACCAGCTCGGACAGTTTCTCTATTTCAGAAACTCCTAGCACCAGATCAGTGGAAGATGAAGCCAGCTGGATGCCTTCAGCATGGAATCGCTCAACAATCTGGAATCGCAACTCGTTTTTGATACCACCCGTCGATGTAATATCTGCAACATGCGCATAGACATCGAAGATCATCAGCGAGTCCGTCATGCTCTGAAAGGCTACGAACGGCTCCGGATTTTTCAGGATCGACGGATGGCTGCGGATAATTTCCAGCAGCAACGTGTGAACGCGACGCGGCTCGTCCGTATAGGCTGCCTGCACGTTGATATCGATACGTCCGAGCTTATTGCGAAGCGTCCAGTTACCGACGTTGCCATTGATAAGGGTTGAGTTAGGAACAACGATCGATTGCTTTTGGAACGTCTCCACTTCCGTCGCACGAACACTGATCTTTTTGACGATACCACTGACGGTTCCCGCTTCAACCCAGTCACCAACCTTGAACGGCCGCTCAGCCAGTAAGATCAGACCGGAAACAAAGTTCTGGACGATATTCTGAAGACCAAAACCGATACCAAGTGACAGACCACCAGCAATCAGTGCGAGGCTGGAAAGATTGAAGCCTGCCGCAGAAACGGCGACAAGAGCTGCAAGAACCAACCCGACATAGCCGATCACTGTGCGGATCGAATTGCGCACACCGGAGTCAACGCGCCCGCGTGCCATGACACTGTTGTCGAGCCAGTTCTGGAACCAGCGCGTCATCAGATAGACAAGGACGAAAAGTGCGATACCCGTGAGAATCCCCATCAGCGAGATGGAAATATTTCCGATCTGGAAGCCCGTCATCAGATTGTAGAAGGTGCTTTTCAGCTCTGACCACTGGAAACCGAACTGCATAAGCACAAGCGGTATACCGACCAATGCCACGACAAAATTGATGAGAATGCCAACCGCAAGCCCGATCTGGTCGAGAGTCGCTTCATCAAAATGAAAGCGGTCGCGCATCACTCGCCCAATCGGGCTGGAAGCAAAAGCCTGCTCTTCCGAAATGGCACGTCCTGTAAGGAAACCGAGATACATGGTCACGAGGAAAGCGCCGGTTACGACAATCTGCTGCGCTGCAAAGCGGGCAAGACCGATAAAACCGAAACCCGCAGCGAAGATTGGCAGCAGGCCCAGGATAATCAGGAAAATCCGAAATGCCTTCGGCCAAGGGCGAACGCCCTCTTCACCGTTTCTCTCAATAGGCTTCAACAGCGCTATGATCAGTATCAAAACGCCAATTACCACAGTCGAAAGCAGGCTTTTTGCCATCGTCAGTGAAAGTGGCGAGGAAAGGATTTGATTGACCTTGCCAAAGAACGAGTCGAGCCCGTTGATCAGCGCCATACCAGTAATCAGCCAGACAAGAACCCGGCCCGGACGGGGGGCTACAGGAACCAGTCGCCACGCGGGTGTGTAGGGGCTGATACAGGCAAACGCGAGCCGGCTAATGAAGAAAACAATGCCGAGAACAATAAAGAGCGACTGTAAAAGTGCTGCTATATCAGGTCTTAAGACATTGAAGTAATTGAGAAAGAAATATGTTGTGGCGAGGAAAACACCAACCGCACCCGATGGGATAGCTGTTGACCAGAAAGCCACGGACAGGCGGCTCAGATAGGATGGCGCTTCAATTGTCGGATCGCGCTCATAGAGAGAACCAAGCATACGGCGCGCGCCAAGCTGGATGATCAATGCCGCGACGAATGCAAAAAAAGCCGCGGCAAGAAACGAGTTCAGCTTGAAGGTTGAAACGAAGCGCCACCATGATTTTACAATGCTCCACAGCGAAACCATCTGGTCGCCCGCAGCGGATGTAACTTCCGTACCAAGCGTCAGGTCGAGGCTGACCCGCTGAGAGAGTGTCTGTGCAAACAAATCACGGCGCATATTGCCGATTTTTGCCGACATCTGATTGACTGATAGCGATGCATCCTCGGTCTCGCCGATGACTGCATTGATTTCGGCTTTTTCAGCAGCCAAGCGCGCACGCTCTTCTGCAACAATGGTTGGCTCTGCTGGTTGATCACCCGAAGGAGCCGCACCCAATTGCTCAAGTCGCGTGTTAATTTCGGTCAGACGCGGACGAAATGCTACGCCTGCATCAAGCAGTTTCTTGGAAAGACCATCAAGCTGCAGCTTGAGATTGGCCAGCGTTTCATCGCTGGTGGATGACTTCTGCAACTGATCATTGATGGTTTTCGTCTGCTGCTTGAGATCGTTGATGATCGGCTTTTGCTGCTGCACCACGCTGGAGACTGGTGTGCTATTTGCAGTTGGCGCGGGGACGGCCGCTGCCGGAACAGGAGTTTTAGCGGGAGCCGACTGTTGAGCAGCAGGCTGAACCGGTTTCGGTTTGTTATCCTGAGCAAAAGAACCGTCCAGCGCCCCAAGCGACACAGCAAAAGCGGACAATGCAAATGCAATGGCGCGGAACGTCGGTAAATATGCCAATTTGAACTCTGCCAATTTCACGATCACTGTTTCAACATAAGGCTCGTTAAAGCGGAAGCAAGCCTTACAACATCCGCCTGAAAATCTAAATTTGTTTTATAGACGAACGAACGTTTCTGTTGGTGACCTCGGCCCTTGCTCACCTGCTAATTCACACCGTACCGCAAGCCGCCATTCAAAACGACACACTGAACTCGACAAAAATAGATTCCAATTTGTGAATCGATGCTGTAGGTGTCAACGCTAAGTCCCGAGAAGAATACAAAATTTTTGAATCGGGCTTTGCATAAAATCGAATAACTAGAGTGGCTTAGACCGATGGAAAACCACTCTGGCACTGGCTAATTTCTGCGGAAAGACTGTAGAGGAAAGTCCGAGCGTTTTGATTAAGGGCACAAACAACAAGGATCAGCACACTGATCGTCATCGTCAGCATGGTTTCATGCTGTTCGTGACGTGCGTCCTGTCGTTTGCAGCCTTTGTGTTTGCTGTGGACCTTTCTGCACTCGGTAATGAAGCCTCCCGCAATACGCCCAAAAGCATGGCCGCGCAGCAGGTTGCTGATGCACCTGCTATACCTGCTCGTCAACAATCGACGCCTGTACCGCAGCCAATGCGCGCCGTTCTTGCAGAGGCAATTGCAGCAAAAATCAAAGCAGCATATCCTGATGGAAATGGTGCAGGCCTATCGGTACTGCCGAGTGATCTTGCATTCTTCGACACAAAGCCTGTCGAGGCTGCAATCACAAACACGATTTTGAGACTTTCACGAGGCACACATGCTTCGGTTCGTGCACCACCCGTGAGTGCCTGAAAGATCGTCCTTGAGATTGGCATTGACCAGTCCTGAATCACTTACGAAAAAATGCGTTTTAAGCTTTTGTATTTAATACGAAATTTGAAGCGCTCAATATCCGGAATTTCAACTCATGCGTACTTCTAAATGGGTCGCTGTGCTTTATGGCCTGATCGTTTTGATCGGCGTCATTATCGCCTTGCCCAATTTCTTCACACAGCAGCACCTTGACGCGATGCCGTCCTGGTTCCCGAAACGACAAGTTACGTTGGGCCTCGATTTGCGTGGCGGCTCGTATCTCGTCCTTGAAGTGGATGCAGCTGGTCTCAAAAAAGATCGTATGCGAGCACTTCTTGACGACGCGCGCGGCAAGCTGCGTGCGGAACGCATTCAGCCGCAGTCGATCCGCGCCGTTGGTGATTCCGTCATTGTGACTATCCCTGACGCCGATCAGCGTGCAAAAGCTGACACTGCTCTCAAGACACTGATTTCGCAGGTTAATACGAGCGGTTTCGGCGCAGCGATCAACGATATCGATGTCGCGTCCAGCGACAATCAGATCCGCCTGACGCTGACACAGGCTGGCTTCAGCTATCGTCTTGATTCAGCGCTTCAGCAAAGCCTTGAAATCATCCGCCAGCGTGTGGATCAGGTTGGCGTTGCCGAACCTTCGATCCAGCGCGTGGGCTCTGACCGTATCGTCGTTCAGCTTCCAGGCCTTCAAGATCCGGCACAGCTTCGCCAGCTTCTCGGAAGCACGGCGAAAATGAGCTTCCACATGGTAGCGGACGCAAATCCGAATGATGCACCGCCGCCTGGCGTCAGCATTCTGCCGGATTCAAAAGATCCCAACATCAAATACCCGATTGAAGATCAGGTTGCCCTGTCCGGCGAGCGTCTGACCGATGCGCGTGCAGGATTTGATCAGCGTACCAACGAACCAATCGTGTCCTTCCGCTTCGACAGCCTTGGCGCACGTCAGTTTGCGGATATTACGACTAAGAACGTCAATCGGCCTTTTGCGATCGTTCTTGACGGCAAGGTGCTAAGCGCGCCGGTCATTCGTGAGCCAATCACGGGTGGTAACGGCCAGATCAGCGGTAGCTTCACAGTTCAGGACAGTGTTGTTCTCTCTGCACTCTTGCGCGCAGGCGCTCTACCCGCTCCACTTACCGTCATCGAAGAACGCACCGTTGGTCCCGACCTTGGTGGCGACGCCATCAAGATGGGTCTGATCACTGGTATTGCTGGCTTTATTCTGGTCGCAATCTTCATTCAGCTTCTTTATGGCGTTTGGGGCTTGATCGCCAATGTGGCGCTCCTGCTCCACACGCTGCTGACCTTTGCAGCATTGAGCCTTATCGGCGCGACGCTGACATTGCCCGGTATCGCCGGTATCATTTTGGGTATCGGAATCGCGGTTGACGCGAACATTCTTATTAACGAACGTATCCGGGAAGAAACGCGCAAAGGCCTTGGCGCGATGGCTGCCCTTGACCGAGGCTTCCATAGCGCTTTCGCAACAATCGTTGACTCCAACGTCACCTCGCTGATTTCGACCTTGCTTCTCTTCATGTTCGGCACAGGACCGGTACGCGGCTTCGCTGTCGCCATGATGCTCGGTATCGTGATTTCGATGTTCACCGACGTGACGCTGGTTCGTATGGCGATGGGGTGGTATGTCCGCCGTCGTAAACTCAAGGTGCTTCACATCGAGCCACTGGTAAAGATTGCACCTGAAAACCCGAACTTCCGCTTCATGAATGCGCGTTTCTTCGGTATCGGCGTCTCCATTGTCTTGTCGATTGCTTCGATCGTGCTCTTCTTCAAGCCGGGGCTGAATTACGGTATCGACTTCAAGGGCGGTATTCAGGCAGAAATCACCACCTCACAACCAGCCGATCTCGGGCAGTTGCGTGAAAAGCTCGGTGGACTTGGCCTTGGTGAAGTTGCCCTGCAATCTGCCGGCAGCCCGAATGATGTGTTGATCCGTATTCAACGTCAGGATGGCGGCGAAGAAGCGCAGACAGTCGCAGTCAACAAGATGCGCGACGCCGTCACTGAAATCGATCCAGGCGTGAAGATTGAGCGTACAGAAGTTGTGGGACCAAAGGTCTCCGGCGAACTGGCCCGTTCAGGCTTCATCGCGGTCGTGCTTTCAGCACTCGGTATGCTCATCTATCTTTGGTGGCGCTTCGAGTGGTTCTTCGCAGTAGGCGCGATTATCACATTGATTCTCGATACCACGAAGATGGTCGGTTTCTTCGCACTGCTTCAGCTTGACTTCAACCTGACAGCCATCGCAGCGCTTCTGACCGCTATCGGTTACTCGGTAAACGATAAGGTCGTGGTTTATGACCGCATGCGTGAAAACATGCGCCTTTATAAATCGAAGCCTCTGCGTGAAATCGTTGACATGAGTATCAATCAAGTTCTCATCCGTTGTATCTATACTTCGGTCGTGACGTTCCTGTGTCTCTTGCCAATGGCAATTTGGGGCGGCAGCGCCGTTCATAATTTTGCCGTGCCGATGCTGTTCGGTATTTTCATTGCAACGACGTCGTCAATCTTCATCGCCGCGCCGATCCTGCTGTTGCTGGGCAACTGGTGGCAGCATCGTCAGGAAGCGCACAAGGTGCTTGAAGACAACGCAGCTGCACAGAAATAACCTCATTGCCGGGCATGGTTTCGATCATGCCCGGCTCTTCATAAAAATTTATAAGACTGAAAACGGGAAGGCATCCCTATGCCCCATGACACGCCTTTGATTGCGACAATCGTCATTGGGTTATGTCTGGCCTTTATTTTCGGCACCATTGCCACCCGTCTTAAAATCTCCCCTCTTGTCGGCTATCTGCTTGCTGGCGTCATCGCTGGCCCGCACACGCCCGGTTTCGTTGCCGATCAGGAACTCATTCTCCAATTGGCTGAAATCGGCGTTATTTTGCTGATGTTCGGCGTTGGCCTGCATTTCTCTCTCAAAGACCTGCTCTCCGTCAAAGCGATTGCTGTTCCCGGCGCACTGGCGCAAATCGCAACAGCAGCAGCATTGGGTACCGCTCTCGGCCTTGCGCTAGGCTGGGATGTGAAAGCCGGACTGGTTTTTGGCCTTGCACTCTCCACCGCGAGTACGGTGGTGCTTTTGCGCGCAATGCAGGATCTTCGTCTTATCGATACTGAGCGGGGGCGCATCGCCGTTGGTTGGCTCATCGTCGAAGATCTGGCCATGGTCATGGCGCTGGTTCTGCTACCTGCACTTGCAAGTATCGGCGGCCAGACCAACCATGCCGCAGCAAGCGATCCAATCGCCGAATGGCTCGGCCTCGGCATTGGTGGCATCATTCTTTTCACTATCGCAAAGGTCGCCGTTTTTGTGGCTCTCATGCTGGTGGTGGGACGCAAAGTAATCCCTTGGGTTTTGAACGTCATCGTGCAGACCGGCTCGCGCGAGCTTTTCCGACTGGGCGTTCTCGCGATTGCACTCGGTGTCGCGTTCGGCGCGGCTCATCTTTTTGGCGTTTCCTTCGCACTTGGCGCATTTTTCGCAGGCATGGTGATGAGCGAGTCTGAGCTCAGTCATCGAGCTGCAGAAGAATCGCTGCCCTTGCGTGATGCTTTCGCGGTTCTGTTCTTCATTTCTGTGGGCATGTTGTTTGATCCGATGAGCCTCATTCGCGATCCCCTGCCCCTGATCGCAACACTCCTGATCATTCTGGTCGGCAAATCGGTAGCAGCATTCTTCATCGTCCGTGCATTTCGGCGACCGGTCGGCACTGCTCTGACCATTTCGGCAAGCCTCGCGCAGATCGGCGAATTCTCGTTCATCTTGGCGGGCCTTGGCGTCAGTCTCAACTTGCTGCCGCCCGAGGGTCGTGATTTGATCCTCGCTGGCGCGATCCTGTCCATCTTCCTCAATCCTGTCATGTTCATCGTTGCTGAACGTATGCGGCCGTGGATTGAGAAGCGTATGGGCAACGACAAAACCTCGGCAGAATCGGGCGAAACAAACGTGGACGTATCTGAGCCTATGCCTTTGCCGCTGACAGGTTTGAAACACCACACAATTGTCGTCGGTTACGGCCAAATCGGCAAACGCGTGACTGCAAGTCTTCAGGAAAAGCACATTCCTTTCCTCGTGATCGAAGATTCGCCCAAGATTTATTTCAGATTGAAAGAAATCGGCATTGAAGCTATTGCGGGTAATGCCTCTGATGCAGGAATATGGGAAGCGGCGAATCCTCGGGAAGCGATCAATCTGGTGATTGCTATACCAAATGCATTTGAAGCGGGGCGTGCTACATCACTCGCTCGTGCGGCGAACCCAAGTCTACGCATCATTGTGCGTGCCTGTTCGCCAGCAGAAGCACAGTATCTGCACGATCTTGGTGCGGACTCCGTCATCCTTGGTGAAGCGGAAATCGCCGGAGCCATGGAGAGAGCGATTATAAATGGGAAGCGGAGCGAGAACGTTCAGGCACCTCGCACTTCGTCCGAAACTTTGGTTGAATTGAAGGGGATCGAACCGGAAGCAACCTGATGCAAGGACCGGGACGATCAATAAAGGGGAATTACATGCGAGTTGAAGTTGCGGTGATCGGTTAATGAAGTTCAAGGATTACATCTGGCCAGTAATAGGCATTCTAGCAGTCATTGTTTCAGCCTGGCTTCTTTATAGGGAGCTACGCAGCATTTCGCTTGAAGACGTTCTTGATAGTCTCTACGCGATCCGTGCGCATCATTGGTTGCTGGCAACTGCAGCAGCCCTTCTCGCCTATAGTTCGCTAGCAGGTTACGATCGCATCGCACTTCTTCATCTACGTCGGAAAATATCCTGGCTCTTCATAGCCCTCTGCTCATTTACGACCTATGCATTATCGCACAATATCGGCGCATCGGTCGTATCCGGTGCTGTGGTTCGCTACCGCGCTTATTCCTCGCAAGGCATGCCCGGCAGTGAAATTGCTGTACTGATCGCCTTCTGCTCTTTCACATTCATCCTTGGCGTGATCATAACCTCTAGCATCGTCTTGCTATTGGAACCGCATATTCTCATGCGCTTCAATACAGACCTTACTCCGACGGTGTCGATTGTCATCGCGTTGCTGATGCTGACCTTTGTTCTGCTCTATGTATTCGGCAGCTGGTTGCAGCTGCGCCCATTGCAAATCGGTAAGTTTCGTCTTGAATATCCGCGCCTGCCTGTCGTCACCCAGCAGCTGATTGTCGCTCCACTAGAGCTCATTGGCGCTGCGGGTATCATCTATTTCGCACTTCCGGAAGCAGGAAATCCTGGTTTCCTCATCATTCTCGGCATCTTCCTGGTCTCGTTCTCAGCCGCCCTTATATCGCACGCTCCAGGCGGTCTAGGAGTACTGGAACTGGTATTCCTCACTGGCCTGCCTGATATGAATCCCGCCGATGTGCTGGCGGCGCTCATCGTCTTTCGTCTGCTCTATCTGCTCATTCCATTTGCCATGTCGCTGATCGTGGTTCTCATTTTCGAGAAGTCGCAATTCGTTCTCCGCTGGAATGACAAACAAAAGAAATAGAGCTTGAGAGGCGGGTATAATTTTCACTTACTCGCCTCTAATTGAATTAATATTCCTTAAATTGACGTTGAACTGCCCCTATCTTGGAAATTGCTTCGCATAACCTCCCAATGCGCAGCACAAACAGCCTTATCTCAAGGCATTTCCAAGAGGAACTACGCATGCCTGCGACATTGATCATCCCCGGTTACAAGGGATCGGAAGCAGGCCACTGGCAGCGCCAATGGTTGCATGACGATCCGTCAGCAGTGCTTGTCGAACAAGACGACTGGCACTATCCTGTGCTATCCGACTGGATGCACGCGCTCGAGGCCAAACTTGCTGAGAACCCCGGCGCAGTTCTGGTCGCCCACAGTCTTGGTTGTATTCTGGTTTCTCATCTCGCAAGCCGCCCTGCGGCAGCGCATGTGGCTGGTGCACTTCTGGTCGCGCCAGCAGACGTTGAAACTATGGCCCGCAAAGACAGCCGCTTTGCAAGCTTCGCTCCCCTGCCACGTCATGAGCTGACTTTCCCATCGATTGTCGTTGCAAGCCGCAATGATAATTATATGAGCTTCGCCAAGGCGGAAGCGCTCGCTAATATCTGGGGTTCCGGGTTTGTTGATGTCGGCCATGCCGGACACATCAATGTGGAAAGCGGTTTCAGCCGTTGGCCGGAAGGCTCAATCCTCGCCTCATCGCTTCACCGTGAACCAATAAGACACACGCTCTCCCAAGCAGCGTGACCGCAAGCCGCCTGCTCTCGAAAAAGCAGGCGGTTTTATTTTTACAGCGGTTCCAGTTAATATTGAATCGTTGGAACCGCTGTAACTATTCGTTTTTACGCATTTCCGAACGCAAAACCGGTTCCCACTTTTGCTGGAAATGCTTTAACTGTGCTGCTTGCGTTCGAGCCAGATTTTCAGAACGAGCGTAAGAAGTGCAATGCCAGCCAGCGTTGAAGCAGCCGCAAAGGCTCCGGCGACATTATAGTCGTTGAACAGAAGTTCGACCTGCAATGGCAGTGTATTAGTTTTCCCGCGAATAGCACCCGATACGACAGACACAGCCCCAAACTCGCCCATCACTCGCGCATTGCAAAGCACGGCACCATAGAGCAGCGCCCATTTGATATTGGGCAATGTCACATAGAAAAATGTCTGCCACGCATTGGCGCCAAGTGTAAGGGCAGCCTCTTCCTCGTCACTTCCCTGCACTTCCATCAACGGAATAAGTTCGCGCGCCACAAAAGGTGATGTCACGAACAGGCTCACCAGAAAAATCGCCGGAACCGTGAACATGATCTTCACATCATAGGATTCGAGCAGCGGCCCGAGCAGCCCCTGCGAACCGTAGAGAAAGAGGTAGGTCACGCCGGCAACGATCGGTGAGACAGAGAAAGGAATCTCGACGAAGGTGATCAGCAACCTGCGTCCGGGGAAGCGAAACTTCGTGACGAGCCATGCAACGCAAATACCGAAAGCCATATTGATCGGCACAACCACAATTGCCGTCAGAATAGTCAGCCAGACGGCATGCAGCGTATCAGGCTTGAGGATTTCGCCGAAAAATACACCTACGCCCTTGCTGAACGCGTAAGAGAAAATAAGCGCCAAGGGTGCGCCGATACAAATTATCGACAGAATGGTCGCAAGCCAGATCAGCAAGTTTCGCACTGGACCAGGCGCATTACGCGCCTGCAGGCTCGCACTAACGGTCTGCATAACGAAGCTGCCTTGCCTGAATAAGATTGGTCACGAGAAGCATGAAGAACGCAATCAACAACATCACTGAGGCCAGCGCTGCAGCGGCAGGATAATCATATTCGTCAAGCCGGATGAAAACGAGCAACGACGTTACTTCTGTTTCGAAGGGCAGATTACCAGAAATGAAAACAATCGATCCGAACTCGCCGAGACTGCGCGCAAATGACAGTGACGCTCCCGCGAGAAAGGCCGGGAAAATGGTCGGCCAGATGATGTGTGAAAATATCTGCCAAGGACTGGCGCCCAAACTGCGTGCGGCCTCTTCCACATCCGCACTCATGTCCTCCAGAACCGGCTGTACTGTGCGAATGACAAAGGGAATGCTGGTGAAAAACATGGCGATCATGATGCCGAGTGGCGCATAGGCGACCTTGATGCCCAGTGGCTCCAGATAACGCCCGAACCAACCATTTGGAGCAAACAACGTCACGAGTGCCAAACCAGCAATAGCCGTGGGCAAAGCGAATGGCAGGTCAACCGCGGCATCTATCAGTCGCTTGCCCGGAAACTGATAGCGTGACAGCACCCATGCGAGCAGCAGCCCAAACAGACCGTTGAACACGGTGGCTACGGCGGCAGCACTAATTGTAATGCGATACGTTGCGAGTGCGCGATCCGATGTGACGATATTCCAGAAATCGCTCCAGCCGAGGCTTGCAGTTTTAAGGATCATTGCCAGAAGCGGCAGGGCTACGATGATAGCCAGATAAAGCAAGGTGCAGCCAAGGGTCAATCCGAACCCCGGCAGCACCGAATTGCGTTTCATGCTCAGAAGCGACACTGGATTTTTCCAAAAGAAAGGCGAGAGCTGGGTGCCCTCGCCAGGTAGTCTTGTTTACTTAGCCGTGAAGAGCTGATCAAGCACGCCGCCCTCAGCAAAGTGATCTTTCTGCACTTTCTCCCAGCCACCGAAAGCATCTTCGACCGTTACGAGACGCACATCAGGATAAATATCCTTGTGCTTGGCAATCACATCCTTGTCGTGGACGCGATTGAAGTTCTGCGCAAGGATCTCCTGACCTTCCGGTGCATAGAGATAATTGAGATAAGCTTCCGCAATCTTGCGCGAGCCGCGCTTGTCGACAACCTTATCAACGACAGTGACTGGGAATTCAGCGAGTAGGCTGACTTCAGGCACAACAACATCATACTTGTCTTCGCCCAGAACCTTTTCGGTGCCACGTGTTTCGGCTTCAAAGGTTACGAGAACATCACCAATGCCGCGTTCGGCAAAGGTTGTCGTTGCACCACGACCGCCTGTATCAAACACAGGCACATTCTTGAAGATCTTTCCGATGAACTCGTGAACCTTTTCCTGGTCACCTTTGAAAGCTTCATTGGCGTAAGCAGTCGCAGCAAGATAGGTATAGCGTGCATTGCCCGAGGTCTTAGGGTTCGGGAAAATGACCTTCACATCGTCACGCGCGAGATCGTCCCAGTTCTTGATATTTTTCGGATTGCCTTCACGAACAAGAAAAGCCGGGAAAGAATAGTAAGGTGAAGAATTGTTCGGTAAACGCTTCTGCCAATCGGCAGGGATCAGATCGCCTTTATCATGCAGAACCTGAACGTCAGTCACCTGATTGAAGGTCACGACGTCGGCTTCCAGACCTTCGAGAATGGAACGTGCCTGCTTGGATGAACCGGCATGAGACTGATTAACAGTGAGGTCTTCGCCAGTCTTGGCCTTCCAGTCAGCCACAAACGCTTTGTTGACTTGCTCGTAAAGTTCACGCGCAATGTCATAAGATACGTTAAGGATTTCCTTTGGCTCTTGCGCATGAACAGGGGCCGCACCCAGACCAAGCGCCACCGCCGCATATAGAATAATTTTCTTCATAGATTGCACCCTTCTCACTTTGCTTGCGCAAAGCGCCCATAAATCGATTTCAGCCAGAGCGCCCTGCGCCCTCTTGGGCACACAAAAAATGCTCTAAGCCATTGAATCTGCGCATCGCGCTTTCCGAAAATCGATTCCGATTTTTGGGCTGACGCTGTAGGAAACAAATCTACAGAGAGAAGGCCAAGAATCAATCTAAATCATTGATTTAAATATATAAACTACTTTCACAACCATTCTTGGAAACCCCGCCTAATCACAAAATCAGCATGAGAAAAATTTTCCAACAAAAGCCCAGTATAGGAAATAAAAACAATAAGGCCGGGAGCTTACACACCCGGCCTTCTAAACTTCTTTCAGATTTTAGCTTCTACCAGAAGCCGCGATGCTGCCAGCACCAAAGGAAATTTTGCTCACCACGCTCTAGACGGCTACGGCGCCGCTCTGCGATTTCTTCGGCGTTCAGCTTCATTCCCCGCCAAGGCTGTTCCAGATAAGCCGTGATGCGCAGCATAGTATCTTTTGCGCCGTGTACCAGCAATTGAAGTTTGCGGTTCATAAGAGCCTCCTGTTCGCGCCCGTTTCGCGATCATCATTTTCAATGCTGCAATCTGAAGCCCAATTTGGGTCGCGCTTTCGCCGCAACAATGAACGATGTGTTAATTTTGAAGGCTTCTGCGATAAAGTCAATATCCGACTTATTTTATCGGAGTTAACAGGGTGAAATATTTTGCGAGTACCCGCGCAGATACCCGCAAAATTATTCCAAATTACACCTCGTAGTCGTCGACCGGCCTAATCCGAACTTTCTCGACATGTCGACCACTCATGGCCTCGATGTGAAACTCGAAACCGTCCGCCATGAAGCTTTCTCCACCCAAAGGCAGATGACCCAGATGCCAAAGGACATAGCCTGCAAGCGTCGTGTAGCGATCGCCGTCATCAACAAGATCCCGCTGCAGGATACTGCTCAGACGGCGAATATCGGTGAAGCCATCGACAAGATAGCCGCCCTGTCCATCTGATTCCGCAACAGCAGCTTCTTCGTCCTCATCAGGAAATTCGCCAGCGATTGCCTCAAGCACGTCTGTAGGCGTCACCACACCCTCGAAGGAGCCGTGCTCATCTACAACGATAGCAAGCTGCACGGGTGAAACACGAAGCTGTTCCATGACCCGCAGCACATTAGCGTTTTCATGTATGACCAGCGGTTGCTTGACGACGTTATCCCAATCAATCGGTTTCTTATCGCTCATATCGAGCAACAGATCCTTGACCGAAGCTACGCCAATAAACTCATCGACCTGACGACGGGCAATAATGACGCGCGAATGCGAAAGCTTGCGGATCGCCTGATGAAGCTCTGCTTCATCTTCATCAAGATCAAGCCACTCGATTTCGTTTCGCGGCGACATAATCGAGCGCACAGGACGATCTGCAAGATCGAGAACGCCACGGATCATTTCTTTTTCTTCCGGCAAGAAGACATCGCTGGCTGCGGTTTGCTGAGCAATCACATCAACCGTATCCGACAAAGGATTATCGCCACGATGACCACCCAGCAGACGCAACACAGCACCAGCGGTTCTTTCACGCAGATCGTTGGTGGTGACCAGTTTCTCACGATTCTTGCGCGCCATCTGGTTCGCAGCCTCAATCAGCACTGAGAAGCCGATAGCCGCGTAGAGATAGCCCTTTGGAATATGGAAGCCGAAACCTTCAACGACGAGGCTGAAGCCGATCATCATCAGGAAGCCAAGACAGAGGATAACCACTGTCGGATGCTTGTTGACAAAGTCCATGAGCGGGCGGGATGCCAGCATCATTACTACGATAGCAATGATGACGGCAATCATCATGACCGGCAGATGTTGCACCATACCCACCGCTGTGATCACACTATCAAGCGAGAAGACAGCATCGAGTACGACGATCTGAACGATAACCTGCCAGAAGATTGCATGTGCGACGCGTGTGTTCTTATGCCCATGTGCACCTTCAAGGCGCTCATGCAACTCCATCGTACCCTTGGCGAGAAGGAACAGACCACCGACCAGCATAATGAGATCGCGGCCAGAGAACGAAAGCTCCATCACGGTGATCAGCGGTTCACGCAGCGTCACGATCCAGGAGATCGAAGCCAGCAACGCAAGGCGCATCAGCAAGGCCAGCGAAAGACCAATTATACGCGCACGATTACGCTGATGAGGTGGAAGTTTATCGGCCAGAATGGCGATAAAGACGAGATTGTCGATGCCGAGAACAATTTCTAGCACCACCAATGTCACGAGACCTATCCAGGCATTGGGGTCGGCAATCCAGTCCATGGACCAATCCATGATGTGTCGGCTCCTATAAAATCAGAGTGAAGGGGAAACAGAAAAAACGCCGCATGCGTTTCCCTCCCGAACCGTTGAAATACGGATCGGCCCAAAGAAACTGCAGACGGCGTGAGAAAGCTCAAAGCCTTTTAAGTCCGATGCTCCCATACAGGGAGCGGGACTTCGTGAAGACGAATCGTCAGAACTGTCGTCGGGCATAAAGCGCGATGAACCTTTTAAAGAGACACGAAACAGGCTCGCTGCCTGCTCCTAAATGCCATGTTGTCATATGGACATGTGATCGCTGCATTATGCAGACGCGCGGCTCGCGCGCAAGACCATATGCTATTCAGCTGGAGAAACATGCACGCCGCGTTTGCGCTCGCGACGCGGGCGCCCCTTGAAAAAGCGCATGCCGATCACGGTTGCAACGATTGTCACAGCTGTAATGCCGATGACAAACCAGAACATGTGATCGCCATTCATTTTGGCAAAAACGCCGAAACCACGCCCAGCAAGCCAGCCTGGCAGGAACATGACCGGTGCCCAAACCATCGCGGAAAGTACGTTTGCAGTCTGGAAGCGTGTCTGGTCCATTGACATCATGCCCGCGACCATTGGCACGGTACACCGAACTGGTCCGAAAAAACGTCCAAGGAAGACTGCAGAAAAACCATAGCGCCTGAACAGCAGACGCGCACGCGCTACACCACTGCGGTGCTTGTTCAGTGGCCACTTATGAATGATGCTGCGGCCAAGCCACCAGCCGAGAAAATACGAAACAATGTCGCCTATAACAGCACCAACAATTGCACCGATGATGATCGGCCACGGCTCAACGATCCCGGCCCCCACCAAACCACCAATCGCGAGCATGATCGGGGTAGCTGGAATGAACATGCCGATAATAGCGAGAGACTCGCCGAAGGCAATAATGCCCACGATAGGACCCGCCCATACCCGATGATCGGAAATGAACTGCCCGAGATCGCTAATTATGCTTTCCATTCCGTCCTCAAAATGCCGCGAACCGAATTATGAAACCGCATCCCGACATCGGGGCGACTTCTGGTTTTCTGAAACGAGGTCAATCCGGTGCATGAACCCCTCGCCTGCCTGCGCGTCACAAACGCTTGCAACATTTTTACTCAATGGCAAAAATCATATTTGCTTATCAAGTCTTTTATATGCCGAAGCATCTCAGACAAGCATCAAAAATTGATGACATGACTGCGACATTTGCAGCGCAAATGATTTAGCTCAAACGAATAATGCCAATCCCCTCTCTTGCGTGGCCTGGACATGTCCTGATCGAGCTTTGCAAATATGGAAATTCGCAAGGCAGGTTACAACGTCGAACAAAGAAAAATGATTCAAAAACAGAATCATGAGTGATTTGATTCCTTTCAATCAACCATTCATCAGCAATTAAAACGATTAGCCAATACTTATGCTCGAAATGCGTGCAGAAGCTGTTTTCAGAAAACTGCGCATTTCTGGGCTTTTTGAAATCAGTCAAACTTTTTTTAGGTTTTTTTCGATTGAAGGCTAGACAGACATAAAAGCGGCCTTTATAGAACCGCTCACCTCACCGGGGCCGCTGCCTCGGAGAAGCGAGTGGGTGATTAGCTCAGTTGGTAGAGCAGCTGACTCTTAATCAGCGGGTCGTAGGTTCGATCCCTACATCACCCACCATTTTCTCCTTTTCTTTCAAAGAGTTACCGCTGATTACATGATGGCTGGACGATCCCGCCTACATTTGTTGCACCGGCATTTAACGCTCTTTTTACTCCCAAATAACATCAATCATAAATAGCGGCGGCCATGCATAATTAAGCATGGCGAAACCGGCACGGTGGGATTATGAGTTGCCCATGACCCCCAAAAGCCTTGGTTACACATTTACACTTGTTGCCGTCGCCATTTTCGCTGCGCAGGACGGTATCTCGAAGTATCTTGGATCACATTACTCGCCGATCTTTATCACGATGGTGCGGTACTGGGCTTTCGCCGTGTTCGTGATTTTGCTTGCCACACGGTCTGGGGGCATGGCCCGCGCAGCATCAACGAAGAAACCTGCATTGCAGATTTTTCGCGGCGTACTCCTCGCAACAGAAATTGTTGTCTTCGTATTTGGCCTCAGCAGGGTCGGCATGGCGATGGCGCAATCAATCTTCCAGGTTGGCCCTCTGCTCGTCACAATGCTCTCCGTGCCCTTCCTTGGCGAAAAAGTAGGTTGGCGTCGCTGGACCGCTATTGTCGTCGGACTGTTCGGCGTTCTGCTCATTATTGACCCGACGCACGTCTATTTCGACTGGAACCTGCTGTTCCCGCTAACTGCGACAACAATGTTTGCCATTTACGTCATCGCAACGCGTGCGGTCAGCAAATATGACAGCGCGATGACCAGCTTCTTCTATACGGGCATCGGTGGCGCGGTCGTTCTCACAGCCGTTGGTCTGTTTCATTTGGAATCGATTGCCCCGCACGATTGGCCGTGGATGGCAGCGCTCTGCGCCTGTGGTATTGCAAGCCATTACTGCCTCATTCGTGCCTACGACATTCTCGAAGCCGGTGAAGTACAACCGCTCACATATTTGCAGCTCGTTATCGGCGCTTTCATTGCTGTCCTTGTATTCCAGGAGCAACTAACCTGGAATGTAGTCACTGGCGCGGGCATCGTTGTCGCTGCTGGCCTCTTCTCAATGTTCAGAGAAAGATACCTCGCAAAGAAACCATCATAACATTACCGATTATTAATTGGCTTGTTCATATCAGGTTCACCTAATATGGCCGACATTACTCACACGCCAATTAGCGGCGCCCTTGTATAGAGTGATGGAGTCAAAACACTATGAAATCGAAGACATTGTATATTACCGTAATTGCATCGGCATTGCTTTCAGCCCCTGCTTTCGCACAGGACAAATCGAGCGACAATACAGACAAGTCAGCGACGGATACTTCCATCACGCAAACCGATGGAGCCAAGGGCAAACGCGGCCCGATTGATCTTGAAAAGTTTTCTCGCATGGAAGAATTGAAAGCCGCTGATACCAATGGCGACGGTATACTCTCTCGCGATGAAATCGAAGCGCTTGCGCTTAAGCGCATGGTGAGCCGCGCTGCTGATCGTATGGAGCGCCGTCTCGACGTGAAAGGCGATGGTAAAATAACGCTGGAGGCGATTGAGAAGCAACGTCAGAAAGAATTCGCAGCACTCGATCGCAACGAAGACGGCAAACTTGATCGCCAAGAACTACGTGCTGGTAAGAAATTCCACCACAACGGTCCAAAGGGTCCGCACCACGGTGGTAAAGGCAAGATGGAACACCATCAGTCAAAGCCGCAAAACTAATACTGTTCATCACGAAAAAGCCCCGCATTGCGGGGCTTTTTTTGTTAAGAGCGAATAACGCCCTTCTTAAAAATGATATTGCCATAGAGGCGCTTCTCGCCTGAGCGAATGACTGCATAGGCAGCACTCGCCCGGTCATAGAATGCGAAACGCTCAATCTGATCGACAGCAATCTTGCGTCCTTCAGCCTTCTCAATGACGGCTTCAAACTCACCGAAAATCGCAGGGATTTCATTCGGCGCCGCCATCACAGCCGCTGGCTTGTCAACAAAGTCGTCGAGCGGCAGCAGTGAGAGCACAGCTTCTGCAACATCAGTCGCGCTGATGCCCGGAAAGTCCAGCACCTGCACGCCAGAAGCCTGTGCAGGGTAATTGGCGTCAACAATAACCAAATCGTCGCCATGGCCCATATCTGCAAGCACTTCGAGAAGTGATCCGGTGAGCAATGGATTTATGTTTTTAAGCATTAGGTGAATCCGAATGATGGAGGTTGGACGCCGTCACCCTATAGCATCGATCTAAAAAGCGGAATCGCTTTTTGGAAAAGCACGGTTCATTGATTTAAAACGATAGAGCGCCAATCTGATTCATTCAGATCGGCGCTCTAAAAGCGGCATTAGCGATTTAAAATCAAATAAGGGACAAACCCTTATTCGGCTTTCGCCTCGATATCGACCTTGTCGAGCATTGAGAGTGGATCCTGTGACGCAGCCACCATTTCCAACGCTCCAATACCCTTTTCGGACTTGGACTTGATTGTCAGTTCAAAAACATTCGGCTTCGCGATGAAAGTCGAGAATGCGGTGATCGCATCCTGAAGCTTCGGCTGATCGGCCGCAAGCTCCTGCAGAACGGCACTGGCGATCAGCGTCAGTGTACTGCGCGCTTCATCGACAGTCATATCGTTTTCATCGGCATAGAACTGAAGACCCTTGGCAATGATGCCCTGCTCTTCGATCTTCAGCTTAACTTCACGTGCCTTAAGGCCCAGAAGCGCAACCTGTGCCAGCACCTTGTCACCGGAGAAGAACTCCTTGGTGAAACCACCCATCAGACCAGACATGGACACCTTACCCATATCCTTACCGCTGACCGAAAGGTCTTTGATGACGAGGCTTTGGTTCGCTTCATCCCAATTGGCTTCCAGATTGGAAGAAATATTAACACGGTCATAGCCGAGCTTGCGCAGCTGCTGATACATTTCCTCGTGGCTGTTCGCAGGAACGGGCAAAGACATATCTTCATAAGCAACACGGATATCCGTAGGAATACCATTGAACGGCTTGTTCAAGGCCAGCTCATAGCTCTTCATACTGAACTTGATGCGCTCAGGCAGACCGCTAGCTGGCGGCGTTGCTGTTGTGTCCTGATCTTCATCAACATCAACGTCGTCGTTGGCGTTGCTGTCGCCCGGAAGATCGGCGTCGACACCCTTGACGACCATCGTGCCGAATTCAGGCAGCATCGTCGTAAACGGGAAATTTTCCATTTCCTCGTCGCTCAAGCCTGCAAACTTTGTCACTGCTTCTGCCGAAGGCGCCCAGTTGAAGCCATTGAGCGAAAATTCGTCCAGCTTCACGAAGTCAGTGCCGTTACCAGCCGAGAAGCCGTTCAGCGACATGTCGAGCTTCTTATTATCGAAGGACATCGCCATCTTGTCGATTTTGCCTTCGCCCTTTTCCGGATCGCCCGGCTGGATCTTCATTCCGAGTAACTCGACATCGCCCTTGCCGATCGTGTCGAAGAGACCGATCAGACGCATGAAGAATTCTTTACGCTCTTCCTGCGAAAGAGACTCAATGTCCTTGGCTGCTTCCAGTTTCTGCAGTGTTTCGGTGAACGGCTCCGCAGGCAGGCGCATGGTAAAACCATTGCTGCGAACTTCATCATAGCTGAAGTTCGACTGCGAGCCCTTTACGACAATATTCTTTGCCGAGAAAGGACCATAAACAGGCTTGGCTTCCGTGTCGTTTGGACCAGCTTTTTCGGTATAAAGACGCGCTATGAACACGCCATCGATATCCTTGCCTTCGGAAGCACCGATTGTGCCAGCCATACGCTCTTCATTGATCGTACCATTTTCGTCAGGCAGCGAAAGGTCAAGATCGAAGGTCGCGCCGGTTGAAGAATAGCGCGCGACATGACCGTGAACGATGTCTTCCAGAATGACATCCTTATAAGACGTCTTCTGTTCCTTATCGTTCAGCATCTGAACAATGTTGATTTCCGGCACGGTCATACGCTTGGCCGAAACGCGTCCCACGCGCTCGGCGAGGTTCAGTTCGCCATTACCGAAGGTGTCGCGCAACATCTGGATATCGAAATTCGCATCGTCAACACGGACGCTAGGCAGCGAAATCTTGAACTGCGCGATCTGTGTATTGATGCCCTTGGCATCCAGCATGCCATTCAGAAATAGCACTTTTGGACGGCCTTCAATCGAAGCGATTGTTACATTGGCCCCGTCCTTCAACGGCAGGACCACATCGGTCAGATGAATGCGACCGAGAAAGTCGGCAGAAACCGAAGCAGCCTTGCCGCCACGTCTTTCAAGCTGAGCGTTGATAGTTTTCTCGAGGGTAATCTTATATCCGACCGCACCTGCTGCGGCGATGGCGATAACTGCTACAGCTGCCCAAAGCGCTTTGCGTCCGCCTTTGCGTTTTCCGCTCGTTGCCTGCTCCACGATTTCTCATCCTTTTAGCGCAATTTCAACGGTATCTAAGGATTGATTGGTTAATCACAAGAATTTGTAAGAGCAAGCATGATCACAAGAGATTTGAGTTTTTTGACCGTCAGGTGCAAAAATCCTGCACATTTATGAAGGATTTTTGCACAGAATAGTCTGGCAAGAATATCAAAGCGGCGTTTGAGGGTGCGGTGACGAATCGTATGCGCCCCAGATCGACTGATCGAAGTTGACGATAGCGCCAGTCATCAATCCAGACTCTTCAGATGCCAGGAACGCAATCGCGCGGGCAACTTCCGCGGGGTCGATCAAACGACCAAACGGCTGGGCCTTAACCGCGTCATCAAGCCAATTGGCGGGTGCGCCATGAAACTCACGCTGGATACGATCTTCGCCATCCGACGCCATCCAGCCGATATTGAGACTGTTGACGCGGATACGGTTGCGCAATACCGAATAAGCGACATTGCGGGTCAAAGTATCTAGCGCACCTTTGGAAGCGCAGTAGGCCGCAATGAACGGCTGCCCGCCCATGGAAGACATGGACGATATATTGACAATCGCGCCTTCAACCTTGTCCCGACGGAAGAGCTTGATTGCCTCCTGAATAAGGAAGAACGGCGCACGCGTGTTGACAGCAAAAAGTCGATCAAACAATTCAGGAGTGGTATCGAGTATATCACCGCGATCCGTCAGCCCGGCCGCATTGACGAGAATATCGATACTGCCAAACGACCGATCGGCTGCGGCAATTACTTTGCGGCAATCCTCAACCTTCTCAAGATCAGCCTGAACAAAGACGGCCTTCGCACCCAGCGTTTCCAGAGCATCAGACTGGGCCTTGCCCTTCTCGGTTGAACGCCCGCAGATCACGATGCCCTTTGCACCCCTTTCCGCGAAAAGTCGCGCCGTGGCCGCACCAAGTCCCTGAGTGCCGCCGGTGATGACAGCAACCTTGCCGGTCAATTGTCCGCTCATTGTTAACTCCAATAACTGGCCTAAACACGTCCACCAAGTGCTGACGACAGATCGGCCAGTTCCTGACCGCCCGCCATCAAACTTTGCAACTCATCCATATCAACATCGCTTCTGGTGCGTGTTCCAAGCGTAGCGCCGCGATTGAGCACTGTGAACTTGTCACCGACAGCATGAGCATGACGCACATTATGGGTGATGAAGATGACGCCGAGCCCACGTTCGCGAACGAGATTGATATATTTCAGCACCATAGCAGTCTGGCGCACACCAAGAGCGGAAGTCGGCTCATCGAGAATCAGCACCTTAGCGCCAAAATAAACCGCTCGCGCAATCGCCACACATTGCCGCTCACCGCCTGAAAGCGTTCCTACCGCTTGCTGCGGATCGCGCACATCGATGCCGATCTTCTTCATCTCTTCGCGTGTAACATCTTCTGCGAACTGTGCGTCGAACCAGCGAAGCGGCCCAATACCCTTGGTCGGTTCGCGACCGAGAAAGAAATTCCGCATTACCGACATCAGTGGGATCATGGCAAGATCCTGATAGACCGTTGCAATACCATGATCGAGCGCATCACGGGGACTGTTGAAAGTCACCTGTTTGCCTTCAACGAAGAACTCGCCGCTGGTGGGTTTATGAACTCCTGAAAGCGTCTTGATCAGTGTCGATTTGCCCGCGCCGTTATCACCAAGCAGACAATGCACCTGCCCCGGTTCGACGCTGAGCGATACACCATTCAATGCAATAACCGGGCCGAAATGTTTGACAAGATTACGAACTTCAATGATCGGGGTTGTCATGACTTGCCTTCCCTATCAGCGCAGTTTGAGGAAAAGTAGGAATGGTTTTCCGTTCGAAACTGCGTGAATGCTAAAACCTACCGCTCGCCTGTGGCGCGCTTACGGATGAAGTTGTTGAAGAGAACGGCAATCAGCAGCATTCCGCCGAGGAATACCAGATACCAGTCCTGATCAATGGTCGTGTAAGTCAGGCCAATCAACACCATGCCGAAGATGATGGAGCCAAAGAACGCACCAATGGCCGAACCGTAACCACCGGTCAGCAAACAGCCACCGATAACTGCTGCGATAATCGCCTCGAATTCTTTCTGAAAGCCGCGTCGTGCATCCGTTGATCCGGCATCAAGAACAGTCAGGATTGCGACCAATGCCGCAGCCATCGCCGTGCACATAAACAGGATCGTCTTCACGCGACGGACCGGCACACCGGAATTACGCGCCGCCAAGGCGTCACCGCCCGATGCGAAAATCCAGTTGCCGAAGCGGGTGCGAACCAAAACATAGGTGGCCAATAAAGCGACGCCAATAAACCAAAGTACTTCTACAGGCACGCCTTTGACAGTTGGCTGACCATTAGGAAATTTCGCAATCAGGTCTTTTTCGGCAAGCCATGCGAACAGGCCCTGAAAAGCATCGCCCGAAAACAATCCGGCGAGATAGCTGGTGCCAACGGCTTCTTTTACGCCGCGCAACTGTGTTGCCCCACCCGTCGCCCATTTGAGGCCGACCAGCGAAAGCCCACGCAGAATAAAAAGAAACGCTAGCGTTACAATGAATGAAGGCAGTCCGGTTTTAAGAACAATCTGCGCATTGACAGCTCCGATAAGAGCCGCAAATACCAGCGTCAGGATGATCGCGATCACAAGTGGCACCTGCAAGACAACAAGTGCTGCGGCAAATATCAGGCCCGCGAAAGCAATCATCGATCCGATGGAAAGATCGAACTCGCCGCCGATCATGAGAAGTGCCGCGGCGACGGCCAGAATGCCAAGCTGGGAAGCAGGTGCCATGAAATTCATGATGCCCGCTGCCGTAAACATCGCTGGATTGGCTGTCGATAGGAAGAAGATCGTGATGAGCACAAGCCCGGATACCGCACCCAATTCAGGCCGGCTCAACATTCGCTGCAGCGGACTGGCATTCTTCAGCCGTTCGTCATGCTGTGCAGCGGTGATTGCCGGGTCATTTGTGGCTGCCTGAGCGGGCTGCTCTGATGAAGTTGGCTCACTCATGCTTTCCTCCTTCAAGCGCATCCATGAAAATACGCTTTAAAACAATTCGCTAGTGGATTGAATTTGGCGTTTGAACCCCGACTGACACGGACGCTGTGTCAAACGTCAAATTTGAAAAACCCAATAGATTCATAAACTTGATAGTGGTCTTTATGATTCCGGCATTTGTCCAACGCCTGTATCCGCGAGATGCAAATGTCGGAATCAGACCACTAAAGCATGTCGCAGTTAAATGGATTCATTTAACGTTCGCGAACATGCGACAATTAAGAGAATCTAGAGCGAGCGTTATGGGTGCGATTAAACGCAACACGCTCTAGAGCATCATTTTGATTCAATCTGCGAAAAATGCGCTCCAGTCGTCGCGGCACGGTGGCCGCGAGTTTCTGAGTACGACTCTACCCGTTCCCGCCCATTTTCATGGGCGGGTGGGTCATTCTGAAATTACGCCTTGTTTAACGAATGCCCTTAGCAGACAGCTCAACGACCTGCTTGGCCTTGTCCTTAGTGATGAGGTTCGGACCTGAAGGCACGTTACCACCTGGCATCAGGCCATATTTTGCATTGAGCGCAAGGAACGCAACCGGCAGATAGCCCTGCAGAAACTGCTGCTGATCGATTGCAAAATCTGCTTTTCCACTTTCAACGGCTTCAAGGAAACCAGCCGACATATCGAAAGTCGCAACGTGAATACCGTCACGCCCGCTTTCAGAAGCTGCCTTCACCGCCGGTTCACCAGCAAGCGTAGCGTTTAGGGTCAGGATTGTATCAACAGCCGTATCGGATGCGAGTGCTGCACGGACCTTGGATTCGTTCTCGGTCGGGTCAGCCGAGGTCGGCAGAACCGTTACCTCGCCAAAGCCTTCTTTGAAGCCTGCGCAACGCTGATCAAGGGAAACGTTACCGACTTCCTGATTGACGCAAATGCCCTTCTTGCCGCCAGCCTTTTTCAGTGCTTCACCGGCAACCTTACCAGCATCGTACTCATCCTGACCCACGTGCAGCAACGCGCCGAGTTTCTTGGACGCGTCAGACCCAGAATTCATCGAAATGACCGGAATACCTGCGGCAACCGCACGTTCAATCGACGGCCCAAGCGCATCCGCGTCAGGGATCGAAACAACAATGCCCTGCGGATTCTGATTGATTGCAGCATCGATCAGCTGCGCCATCTGCACCATGTCGAAGGTTTCAGGCGCGCGATAATCCACCTTTGCGCCTGTATCTTTCGCAGCTTCAGCAACACCATTTTTTACAACCGACCAAAATGGATCAGATGCCTGACCGTGGCTTACGACCACAATGCTGACATCCTGTGCTTGCGCTGCGAAAGACGCAGCCATCAGTGCAACACCAGCAACTGCCGACTTTAAAAGAGATTTCATGTTCACTCCTCCCTGCCCGGCACTCCCCGCCGGTTTGTTAATTTATCTGTACCTTGATCAAAGCTAATTCCGGGGCTGCCTCCACGCATTTGATCCCGGCAATTTCGATCTGACCTTCGCTCTTTAATAGAATGAAACATTCATTAGAAATTTCTCGTGGAATTATAATTCCATTTCTGTTAGCTCATGTCAATCACATAAGCTGCTGTCGAAATACATCCTGAAAAGTAGGAAACCGTTTTCTGAATTTTGCTCTGGGAGGAGAAAATGACTGTTGTAACGGGCCTGATCGGATCGGGCTTCATGGGTAAGACCCACGCACTTGCGTTGGCGAATGTAAACCGGATTTTCGACCTTCCCTTAACAGTTGAACTGCACACGTTGGCCGATGTTGATGACAACACAGCCAACCGTGCTGCCCGTCAACTCGGCTTTGCGCATTCGACAGGAAACTGGCACGACCTGATCGCCCACCCGGCCATCAATATGGTCGACATCACCACACCAAACCGCTTTCACAAGGAAATGGCGCTCGCGGCAATTCAAGCTGGCAAGCATGTCTATTGCGAAAAACCTCTCGCGCCCACAGCCGCAGAATGTCTTGAAATGGCATTGGCCGCAGAGCGCAAAGGCGTCAAAACCGCTGTCGGCTTCAACTATCTCAAGAACCCAATGATCAAGCTTGCGAAAGACATCATCGACAGTGGTGAAATCGGAGAAATCAGAAATTTCCGCGGCATCCACGCCGAAGACTTCATGGCAGATCACCGCATTCCATGGTCCTGGCGGCTTGATCCGGCAGGTGGTGGCGGCGCACTTGCGGATATAGGCAGTCATATCATTGCAGCCGCGCGCTATCTTGTCGGGCCCATTACCGATGTGATGGGCAAAAGCGTTACCGCGATCGCTGAACGCGCCGACCAAGCCAATCCTTCTCAAATGAAAGCGGTGGAAGTCGATGATATCTGCCATGCCTTCGTGTCTTTCGAAAACGGCGCGACGGGCACGCTCGAAGCCAATTGGGTGGCGAGTGGCCGCAAAATGCAGCACGACTTCGAAATATCAGGTTCCAAAGGCTCTATCTACTTCTCGCAGGAACGCTTCAACGAGCTCGATCTGTTTCTTTTCTCTGACAAAAAGGACCGACAGGGTTTCCGCAAGATTTTCGCCGGACCCGATCATGAACCCTATGGCGCTTTCTGCGTGGCTGGCGGACACCAGATTGGCTTCAATGATCTAAAGACAATTGAAGTGCGCGACTTTCTGTTGAGCATCGCGGGTCAGAATACCGGCCATGCGGATTTTCGCGAAGGTTATGAGGTGCAAAAAACCATCGAAAGCATCTATGCTTCCAGCCTCGAACGGCAGTGGAAGACGGTATGAACTACCGGAGACGTTTGCGCGTATGTAGGATGAATTCGCCGTCGATCTTCATCAGTTGCGCGTCAATTCCATAGACATCTCTAAGAAGCGCCGGTGTGAGCACATCCTCCGGCGTGCCATCCGCAATCAGCCTGCCATCATCAAGCACAATCAGCCGGGTGCAATATTTCGCGGCCAAACCAAGATCGTGAAGTGAGGCAATCACCGTTCTATTCTCTTGAGCAAGTCCGGCAAACAATTCCATCAGTTCAAGTTGATGTGCCGGATCGAGGCCCGCTACTGGCTCGTCGGCCAGAATGATCGATGTATCCTGTGCCAGCACACGCGCAATCAAGACCCGCGCTCTTTCCCCGCCCGACAACTCGTTGGCAGGACGAGAGGCAAGCTCAGCCACACCCATGCGTTTCATTGCGGTTTCAACGACGGTTTCATCAGTGTGGTCAAACCCGGAAAAGGCCGGTTTCAGCGCCGAGCGCCCAAGCGACACCAGCGTTTTGACTGTGACCGGCCAGGCAACATCACGCTCCTGCGGCAGATAAGCAATAATTTTGGCGCGATCAGCCACCTGCATTCGTCTGAGGTCAGAGCCATCAAGCAGAATGTTACCTGTTGATGACGTCAGCCCCAGAATCGCACGTAAAAGCGTGGTCTTCCCTGCACCATTCGGACCGATAAGACCAATTAGCTCGCCCTCACCTGCTTCAAACCCAACGGCTTCAAGCACAGGCTTGCGCCCAAGCGACACATCAAGATTGTCGATGGAGAGAACGCTCATACCAGCCGCCTCCGATATTTGAAGACCAGCCAAAGGAAGAAGGGAGCGCCGATAATGGCCGTCAGCACACCAAGTTTCAATTCGCGTCCTGGCATGATGGTCCTCACCAGCACGTCGGCTGCGAGCAGCAATGCGGCACCGCCAAAGGCACTCGCAACAAGCAGGCGCGACGGTCGAGCACCGACCAACGGGCGCAGAATATGCGGCACCACCAGCCCAACGAAACCGATAGCACCTGCGACCGCCGTTGATGCTCCAACTGCAGCGGCGGTCCCAACCACAGCCAATACCTGAACGCGGGAAAGATTGACGCCCATGCTTGCGGCAGCATCCGAACCCAATGTGAGACTATCGAGCGCACGGCCCAACGAGAACAACATCACCCAGCCAATCAGAATGAAGGGGGCAGCAAGCCAAACATGGGTCATGGATCGATCAGCAAGTGAGCCGAGCATCCAGAATACAATCTCCATCGCGGCAAAAGGATTGGGTGAAAGGTTGAGCGCCAAAGCTGTCATCGCACCCGCAAGGCTGGTCACGGCAACGCCAGCGAGAATGACGGCAAGTGTTCCCGCATGGCGTCCGGCAAGCGCTTTCACAAGAAAGACCGATGCAAAAGCACCAACTAATGCCAGCAAAGGCAGCGCCAGCGGGAAAACCTGTGACAGTCCTGTATAAATTGCAATCACCGCACCAAGCGACGCAGAAGAACTCACGCCAAGAAGCCCCGGTTCCGCCAACGGATTACGCAGATAACCCTGAAGAGCAGCTCCTGAAAGGCCGAGCGAAGCGCCAATCAGAAGAGCGAGCAACGCACGTGGCAGACGGATTTCGCGCATAACCAACACGATGACATCGCCCTGCCCGGCAAATAGCGCCTGAACACTATCACCAATGCTGATCGATGCCGGTCCAACCAACAGCGAAAGCGCGAACAATACCAGCACCAACATGCCAAGTACAAACAGCAGAAGATAAAAGCGACTTGATTCAGTCACGCGCAGCCTCCGCGAGTTTCGCCACAGCCTCAACGCTGAACGGCCCGCCACACACTGTCAGATTGTCGTTGAGTGCCACTGTTCGTATATATCCTTCCAGCGCGCGCAATGCGGGATGCTCGAAATTCTCGAAAGCCAGAGCTGGTGGTCGACCGCGTGATCCGCGCACCAGAATATCCGGCCTTTCCATAATCAGCATTTCGAGCGGCAGCATGGCCGAGCCGCGAACACCGGCTTTGTCGGCGATATTATCAAGCCCGGCCAGACGGATCGCCTCATCAATCAGCGTACCGCGCCCTGACGTATAGCTGTTCGCATAATAAAGCGCGACGGTGCGCTTATGTTCGGGCCGTTTGATTACTGAGAGTGCCGCGTCCATCGCAGCAATTTGTTGATCTGCTTCTTCTTTGCGCCCCAACAATTCACCCATTCGCTTCATATGTGCCCTGATATCTTCAAAGGAGCGTGCAGGCGCAAACTCCTCAACCCGCACGCCGAGTTCACGCAGCAGTCCAACTGTAGCCCGCGAAGAGAACGTGCCCGCCAGCACCAGATCAGGCTTCATGAGAAAGACCTCTTCCGCCTGTCCATGATTAATCGGAAGCTGCTTTGCCTTCTCGATCATCACCGACAAAAGCGGGTCTCGCGACAAGTATGAAACCGACTGCAGCTGCGTGCGATCAGCCAGCAGCAACGCCAGCTGATCGGTACAGACATTGATCGATACCACCCGCTTAGGGATTTCCTGCGCTTGTGCTGAATGAAACACAGCGAGAAACAGGCATGCCGCAAGGCAAAGCCTGATTTTCCATAATCCTTGCTGCAGTTTCATACTGTGCGTCTCATCAGAAATTCCGCGTCAGCCCGACATTGAAGCTGCGCCCCGGCGCATTATAGCCAGAGGTGGTCTGGTAATCCTTGTCGAAAATATTCTCCACAGAGAGTTTGAGCTGAGATTGCTTGTCGATTTCATACAACGCGATGAAGTCAGCCGTCACATAAGGATCAAGCTTGTTGGTATTCGCAGCACTGGTATAGCGCGAGCCGCCGTAACGCATCCTTGCGGTCAGATCGAGCTTCTCAATCGGCTTGAAGTTCACCTCCGCCGTCGCTTTCACCCGTTCGCGATAGGCCAGATCATTATCGGTATCTTCATCTAACGGACGTTTCAGATCGATGGAGCCTTTAAAGCCCCAGCTATCATTAAAGCGATGGGTAAGTGTCGCCTCAAAACCCGTAACCTGCGCCCGCGCAATATTATAGGGCAGATAGGAAGGTGCTGTGCTTAAGATCGCATCGCGCAGCCATGTTTGATAAAAAGCCATATCAAGGCTTGTGTTGGCGCTGGCCTGCCAGTTGAGGCCAATCTCGTAGGAGCGCGATTTTTCCGGTTGCAAATCGGCATTGGCAAAGCCGGGATAATAAAGCTCATTGAAGGTAGGAGCACGGAAGCCCGTTCCAAACGACGAACGCAACACGAGATCAGGCAGGATTTCGTAACTCCCACCGAGATTATACGTCACAACGTCGCCAAACTGCTCATTGTAGTCATAGCGCACGCCGCCATCAAAACGCAGCGCATCATATTCAAGCGAATATTGGCCGAACACCGCTGCCAGATTGCGGCTTGTCTCGGCATAAGCAGTCGTTGCATCCACCTCTTCGCGATAAGCCTCAACACCACCCGTCACCACATGCGAGACATTACCGGTATCGAACTGCTTTTCTGTGGAGGCAAATACCCCATAGCGTTTTGTTTCAAAGCGGTCTGAGCCACTGACGCCCTTGCGGAAATTCCTACTGTGATCGAGGCCTGAGCTGAATTCAATCGTCGAGGACCAGTCTGAACTGTGATCGACCCGCGCGCCAAGCTTGCCGCTAAAGGCGGTTGTGTAAGCTTCGTTGGCCGACGGCGCTTTTGCATCATATTGATTGCGTCCTCGGCTCAGAAGACCATCGGCATAAATCTTGCCCCAATCAAAATCCTTCGACAGCGCGAAGTTGAACGATCCCTGCAGGAGACCATCGCGATCAGGCTCATAACCAAAAGCTTCGGGAGTCGTGAAATTATAGCCCTGCGTGCCGGTCACTGCCGCACCAAAGGCATAATCGATACCATCTTTGCTGCGCCCTTGCAGAGAGCCGGATACATAACCGCCCCATGGGTGCGTTACACCTGTTGTCACGCTTCCGCAGAAAGAGCGCTCGCCACACGCTCCGCCCTGCTTGGTGATAATGTTGATGACGCCGCCCATCGCATCGGCACCGTATTGCGAGGAATGCGCGCCTTTGGCGATCTCGATACGATCAATTGAGCTCAACGGAATATTGGAAAGCGCAGTCGCCCCGGTGGTCGCCGAAGCTGTTCGCACGCCATTCACCAGAACGACTGTCTGTTTCGATGACATGCCCCGAATATAGAGATTGGAAGACGATCCCTGTCCGCCATTTGTGGTGATCGAAATGCCCGGATAATATTGCAGCAGCGATTGGAGATCCGGTGAAGCAGAGCGCTCAATCTCGGCCTTATCAATCACCGTGACGGAAGACGTTGAACGCTGCAACGATGTCGCGCGGCGCAGCGGCGTTACAACAATCATGTCGAGCACGACGCCATCCTGTGCATTTAAGTTTGTCTGTGCGATAGCATCCAACGGCACCGCCACCAGAATGGTCGATGCGAGATATGCAGATAATTGGAGAATATGCATTAATTTCTACTTCCTGCGCGCAAGCTTTGCTTCACCGCAGGTGTCAGAAATCAGGGCGCAAGCTCCCTGTTTTTGTCCCACGGCAACATTTCACAATGTCACCGCTACGGACGGCCGCGACTGAACACCCCTCGTGTCAGCCATGGGTGACTGGATACGGCAGGTCTCCTGACTTCCGGGTCTTCATCGGTCCTCCGC
>Ga0308157_10001709_pt1 | contig 41776 bp, 29 predicted proteins | sample PhyBR1_FD_201035 | JGI IMG/M metagenome (GOLD analysis project Ga0308157, IMG submission 201035) | Phyllosphere microbial communities from UC Gill Tract Community Farm, Albany, California, United States - DLSLB.R1 | ecosystem: Host-associated > Plants > Phyllosphere > Unclassified | place: USA... | reverse complement strand
ATATCGAGAGATCATTAAAGGTGACATCATTAAACTCGAAAATTACAACCTAAAGTCAGCTGATGGGAATAAAGACTTTCCAAATACTTTCAGTGCCCTTATTTATTTTTATGAAGGCAATCCAGTTATCAAGAACGTGGGAGGTTATTCAGCATGTTCAATGGCCGGTAGATTCACAATACTTCCGACTTTGAGAGATCATGTTAAAAAAATTGCACAGATAGAAGAAAACTCCAATCATGAAGTAATATTTTTTGATTTGGCTTACCCTAGTGAAGAAAAGAAAGATTTCGTTAATTGGAGACAACATATTTATCAGACCGAACTTCCATTTGTTAGTTGGTCTTCAAAAAGGCACCTAAGATTTCAAGATATAATGATAAGTATCGAACGAGATTTAATACTGTTACACCATGCTCACACTGGTAAGAGATTGATTCCAAGGTTTCCTTCTGCTTACAACTATCATAGATCGGATCTGCCATATTTCAGGTTTCTGTATGATCTTCAGGGACAAGAGGCAATGAGTCTGCCCCAAATAGATCTAAAATCTATTGTTCCGGGGCTCAACCATTACCCAAGGTTAGTTTTTAAAAATTGTATTATTTCACCGGAACGATGGAAATGTCCTAGTTTTGATTCCCAAACCGAACTTTCTGACTGGCTAATTAATTTTGGACCAAAAGGGAATTTTTTGGTTGGAAATTCAGATCAGACTCTTTTAATAGACCCAACAAAAATTGAAGATATTCAACATTTTTTTAGTTATTGTAAAAAGAACAAAAATCCAATTATAGAAGAATCCTTTTTATCGCATAGCTCTATAATAAAGGATCAATTTGGTAAAAAATATTTTGGGGAGTTTGTAGTTGATTTTTTTCATACAAGAAATGTTTATGAAAAAATTGCTTTATCTACGAAAAAAACATATCAGAATGATTTGAAATCTTTCAATAGCGATTGGATATATATTGAATTCTATATGAATGAAAATGTATCAGATATGTTTATAATGAACGGATTAGCGGGATTCATCTCCTCCTCAGGGGAAAGTATCCTTTCGTGGTTTTTCATAAGGTACAATGACCCAAGCTTTCATATCAGATTAAGGATTAGGAAAAGACCAAATATCGAAAATCTTTTTTCTAAAATAGGGGAGTATTTTTCTCCTTTAAGGGAAAATGGTGCTTTTGTTGAGATGAGGATTAGAGAATATGAGCGGGAAATCTGTAGATATGGCAGAGAAGCTATGTCATCTGTAGAAAAATTCTTCCATATGGACAGTAAGCTGGCCGTAAAAGATATAGCATTCCCTACAATTGAAAAATATTCAAAAATATTAACATACATCGAATGTCTTTCATCTACCATTATACCCGATAACAAAGATAGAAAGCATTTTTACAGAGATATGGCAGCGGTTTTCGCCAAAGAAATGAATTTTGATAAAAATTCATACAGAAAGATTAATGATTATTCTACTGGCGTTAAAATGAACTCTTGCACAACACGTTTTAAAACCATGATAAACCAGTTCAGAATAATACTTTTGAAAACCGCTTTTAATGATAGATTGAAATTACTTTCGGATTTAATCCACCTCCACATTAACAGGAGGTTTAGAAGCGACCAGAGAATTCACGAAGCCATACTTTATCAAATTGCTTACAGATTTTTAGTAAGAGAAATCCGGTTGAAAAGATAAAATCGTAATTTTTATTTGACGCTATCTATGCAAAATGATAATCAATCAGAAAAGGAATAGTTATTCTTATCCAAATTAATTAGTTGCATTTTTCATTGTTTAGAATAGAAGTATAGTACAGTCAAAATATTTGTACCCTATTCATTAGCCCCTGAGGCACACGTAGCTTTTAATTAAAAAGCATAAAACACCTTCAAAACGTCTTGTTCTTAATACTTGAACAAATTTTAATATTAACCGGCGCCCAATTTTACATATAAACGCTTTATATAAGATCCAGCTATTCCATTCGGAAGTTTTCATTAAAAGTATTTTTCAATTTTTATTGAATACGCTTTGATATAATAATAATTACACTTGATATAATAAATGTAGACCTTAAAGTATTGATTACTATTATTGAAAGAATGGTAACTAAGACATTAGACTTTAAAAAATAAAATATAGTGAAGTTGCAGTTTCATGTTCCTGGTTTTCAAGCCTATTATAATAATTTCTTTTAATTCATGAATATTATAAAATGAAAAAAAATATTAGAGGTACTCTTCTGTATTTTATCATTCTTTTTATCATTATTGGTATTAATTATAAAGTTTGGGATATTAATTCCATATTCATTCCCTCAAATTATTTGAATTGGGATGCTGAGTGGTATCTCAGTATTGTACTAGAAGGATATAGTTACATTGGCAATTCAACATGTAATTTGGCATTTTTTCCTGTTTTTCCATATTTGTGGAAATTTTCTCTTCTAAATGAGGTAGGTATTTCTATAATAAACTTTTTTCTTTTCGTTACATCGTTGAACCTATTACTTTATAAAGTAAATAATAGTGTTACGCAAATTATTTATTTTTTATCATTGCCATCCATGTTCTTCTTTGCAATTCCTTACTCCGAATCTATTTTTTTCGTTTTTGGAACTTTAATATTAATTGGTTATAGGAAACAAAATCCATATTTAAAAAACATTGGTTTTTTGTGCAGTTCAATGACCAGATCCGTATCTGTAATTTTTGTTCCGGCTATAATATTAACAGAATTGATTTCAAAAAAAAAGGATTGGAAAGGCGTTTTACTGTCAGTAGTTTGTTGTGTTGCCGGAACTCTTTTTTCTGCTATAGTTCAATATTCGCAAACTGGAAAGTGGTTTTATTTTCTTGAAGTTCAGCGTTTTTGGAACAGAACTTTGCAATTCCCTAAATTCCCATTTACAACATTTAGTACTGATCTTACAATTGGATTAGACACGTTTGCTTTATTGATAGGAGTGGCAAGTATTATAATTACTATTATAATATTTTGGAAAAGACTTTCAACTTTTTCAAAGCATAATTTTTCTGATAGCAATCAGGAAATGATCTTTTGTTTGCTCTTTATTTCAGCAACTACTACACTAGATTGCTTATTCACTAATTTAATTGGTAATCAGACCAATATTTGGAGTATAAACCGTCATATCATTGCTTCTCCTTTTGGCGTTTATTTACTCTTTTTATTCATTAAATCGGATAAAATGTCAGATAATTTAAAATTAACAATATTTCTTGTTTTAGGTGTGTTTATGATTTTTTTAACAGATACTCATAAATATATGTTTTCACTAATCTTTTACATAATTGCTGTTATCTCTTTGGCTTATTTCAGCCTATCAAGACAGGAATCTTTTTATAAAATAATAATAGCTGCTATATTAATTGAATTTCAAATAATTTTTTTTAGTAATTTTCTATCCTATAAATGGATAGGTTAAAAGTAGATTTATGGGGGTGACATTTATAAAATTTGTAATTGTAGGTTTTTCTGGCTTATTCATTGATTTTGGTTTAACATATCTATTAAAAGAAAGATTTTCAATAAATAAATTTATAGCCAATGGCGTTGGTGTTTTTTTTGCCATATTAAACAACTATTTTTTAAATAGAGTGTGGACTTTTGCTAGTACAAAAGATAACTATTTAGTAGAATTTACAATTTTTGGCACTATTTCACTTATAGGATTAGGGATGAATACTTTAATTTTATATTTAGTTAATAAATACCTTATAAAGAATTTTTATTTTAGTAAATTCATAACTATTGTAATAGTGACATTTTGGAATTTTTTAGCTAATTTTTATTTTACATTTAAGTAGATAGAACCTATTTACGTTTCATTAGTAAAATATTGATTTGACAGGTAGACTTTCCTGTTTTGGAAAGATCTACAATTCTAATAATTCTTTTGGAAATTTATTAGAATCCTCCATGTTAATGGACCATTTTAAGTTGAGCGAATATAAAATTTTAACAGATACTTTGTATAACTTTATTTTTTATAATTTATAACTTTATCAATTACATATAAGGGCCGTCCTTTTACCTGTTCAAATATTCTTGCAATATATTCACCTAATATACCTATTGCAATTAACTGAGCTCCACCAAACATTAATATCAATACTATAGTTGTGACGTATCCCGGAACTTCAATGCCAAATATCAGAACTTTTAAAAAAAGGAATAAAGTATAAAATATCGTTAGAAATATTAAAGCCGATCCAAAATATGTCCATATTTTTAATGCAGCAGAACTAAAACCAAACAAACCATCTAAACAAAGTCTCCATAATGAAAACGTACTCCATTTTGAAACTCTCTTCGAGTCATTGATTAATACTTCGTATTCGACCGTGCAATAGCTAAATCCGGGAAAAGCATAAATTCCTTTCATAAACCTATTAGTTTCTCGAATTTTCAAGATTTCATTAACTACTTTTCTATCCAACATCCTAAAATCACTCGAATTGGGGATAATTTTAACCTTTGACACTTTAGAAATAATTTTATAGAAAAAGATTACCAGTTTTCGCTTTAGAAAGGGTTCATATGATCGATTTTTTTTAACTCCAATTACATTCAAGTAACCTTCTTTCCATTTTTTATAAAATTTGGGTATTAAATGAATGGGTTCTTGTAGATCAACATCAATGGGAATTACGGCATCTCCACTTGTATATTCAAACCCAGCTGTCAATGCAATTTCTTTACCGAAATTTCTAGAAAAATTTACAACAATTACATTAGAGTTATCTCTGGAAATAGTGTCTAAAATTTCAAATGAACTATCCGTGCTGCCATCATTTACAAAGACAATTTCAAATTCTATTTTTAATGAAATCAGCAAACTAGAAACAGAATGGTAATAATTCTGGATATAATTTTCTTCATTATAAACACAAGTAACAATTGAAATCATATAAAATAAATCTTAATAAAATGTATTACTTGAATTTTTGGGGGTAATAGGAGAGGGACATCATAAAATATCTTCCCAAAACATTGTTTCTTTCCTGAGAAACAATATTTCCCAAATTTCTTATTTGAAAGCTTTGGTTCTGATTAAAAACATCATAACAAGAAGCTAGGATTTGTAGGTTTTTCTTTTTTAACATTCGATAACTTACCTTTATGTTTAATATCGAATATTTTGTACTTAGATTATAAAAAGTATTATTATTTAATCCAAAATTTGAAACAAAAACTACATTCTTATTTATATTAAATAAAGTATTTAATTCGATCCTATGAAATTTGTTTAAGAGTTTATTGTCAGATTTTAATTGAATACTCTTATAGTAATTGTATTTATGTTTTAAATTTATAGTAAATAAGTCTTCGTGATTATATGTGACATCGAGATTTGTCGAAATTCTTGTATTGAAGTATTTATTTAAGATTAAATCATTTGTGTTCACAAAATAAAATGGTTTTTCATAAAAATTGAGATTTCCCCCAAATTTGAATAAGATCTGGTTTGAATCAAATTTAAAGGCTTTAGAAATATTTCCTGAAACCATTAATGATTTGTCATTTTTCACATTTATTGGCTTTATGAAAGAACGACCGATTGAATCTACCTCCAGTATATAAGATATTTGATCATGCACTCTTGAGAGCTCTAAACTACCTCCATATATCAATGTGTTCTCTTGAAAGCTTCTATGGGAAAAAGTTGTGTTCAATGAAATTTTTCGACTGGGATTTAAATCTTTATTCCCGACGTTAATATTAAAAACTATTGAAGAATCAACAACAGGAGCTAATTGTTCTACTTCAGGAAAATCGTAGATAGATTCTAAAGTTATTTTATAATCGTTTATATATTTGCCAATTTTATTTTGTGTCCGGGAAAAATATATTTTTGGCAAGATTTTATTATATTGTTTAGAAATATTTTGATAGTAATTATCCGAGGTGCTCGTTAATTGATAAAATTGATAGCTGGAACTTACAGCAAACTCACCAGAATTACTAAATCTTCCAGAAAGTTGTTTCAAATAGGTTTTCCTAAACAGTAGACCAGGTTTATAATTGAGTATATGCTCCCTTCTACGGAAGCTAAGAAAATCATTTAGGTTTCTGTCATTATCGGATAAGTCAAATACATCATTGGATCTATTACGATTTATAAAGTTAAAATCCGAGATTAAATTTAGGCTTTTATTGTAAGATTGATTAAATAATGTGTTCCAAAAATTTCCAATTTCAAAAACGGTAGAATACTGTGTTTCACCTTCATTTCGGTCTGTTGACCTATTAATTTCAAAGTCAGCATTTTTTGTAATTAAGGAATTGAATTTCGAATAATTTAAAGCTTTAATATTGTTTTCCTGTTTCAATATTGATATGTCTAACTTCCAATCTCCAGGGATTTTGTAAGATTCGTCTTTGTCTTTAACATGAACCATAGTCAAATTAATGTTGAAATTTTGACCTTTAAAGCTATTTTTATTTTCTTCCATCAAATTGCTCAATATATTTTCATTATTATCTGAAATTGAATCAAAATTAGATATATGGTCGTTTTCATTTTTTTTGTTCATTTCTCCATTAATTGACATATTAAAGTTGTTTTTCAAGAAATCATAGTTGAAATAAAAAGCATTATTATTTAGCGAATTCTCTCCCGAGGAGTTAGTTTTCCTAATTTGTATTTCATCTAATAATGTGGGGGTTAGTGTTTCTAAGTCATTTTTAGTTATTTTATCAGCCTTATTAAACAGATATGAAATTTTAAGATTATTTTTGTATTTATTAGACTGTTGGGGTCGAACGGAATGTTGCATTAATAATCCGGTATTTAGTGATTTGATTTCTCCTTTTGTTTCATAATCGGAATCATTTTCTGAACTTATTGATAAGCCTTTAAAAGTAGAATTTCTCAAAAGAATGTTGATATCTGTACTGAATTTATTTACGTTATTACGACCGTAAATTGCGGAAATTTGAGTTTTATCATTGAACATGTTAAAATTTAAATTCTCATCATACCTCTTTTCTATTCCTCTACTGGCTTCTGCTTTTCCAAAATATTTTAGAGAGTCCTTGTTTTTTAACATAATATTCATTTCACTAATTGAATCTAGAATACTTGAATTTTCTTTTTGGTAAACCTGGATTTTTGCAATTGCTTCTTTATTGATATTTTGAGTAGCAACTTTATGGTCTCCTCCAAAAAATTGTTTACCATTAACGAGTAAAGAACTAATAGGTCTACCATTTACAGTTATTGCCCCATCTCCCCATAGGGTAACACCGGGAAGCTTTTTTATTAAATCTTCAGCTACTGCATTTGGATCCATTTTAAATGCGTCAGCATTAAATTCCAACGTGTCTCCGTTTAATTGAACTGGAGGGAGTCCAACAATAACTACCTCTTCGATTTCTTGTTTGTTTTTAGTTAAGTTAATCTTTCCCAAATCAATTGTTTGTTGAGAAACAAATTCAGTTTCTCGTATGGCTTTTTTATAACCAAGAAAAGATACAACAACTATTATTTTTACGTTTTGCGGCAAATTTTCTAATTTGAAATTGCCATTCCCATCAGATAATGAATATTGAATTATAGATGAATCACTTTTTAAATAGGTAGATATTGTTGCCGAAGGTATTGCACTATTAAAATCTGGATCTACAATGGAACCTATTAACTCAGTTTTTACTTTTTGAGCAAATAGATTAAGAGTACAAAGTAAAATTAAAAGTATGAAAAAACACCTCTTCATTTTTTGATCTTAATTTTAATAATAATAGGATTATCATTATTATTAAGGTTTTTGATTTGTAGTGTATCCGACTGTATATTTAAGTTCTTGATCATTGCATTATATGCTGCCGATGGCATAGTGCTGTATAGAAAACCATCATAGAATGATTTAAAATTTTGTCGATAACTAGTTTGTAAAACAGGGAGATAATCGGAAATCGAATCACCTTTTAATTTATTGAGTGAAAAGGTGATTCCTGTTTGCAAATTATGTATAAAATCACTGTTTTGACTAAATATCCTATTCGAAATTTTTTCGACATGGAATATTAAATAATTAGAAATTTTATAGGTTGGACCAATGAAAGTATATTTATCCAGATTTTCATGGTCAGGGTTAAAAATATATTCTTTACGCTGTTTAGAAAATAATGAATCTGTTCCAAACCCCATTGGTAAAGAATATTTTTCAGAAAATACAAAATTATATTCTTGTATTATACCATCACTATCCATTTCGAAGATAGAATAGGAATAAGGGAAAGAATAGAAGAATGTGTTATTACCTTGATCACTAAATATTGGAAGAGGAAGGTTGTAATCATATCCTTGGTGCTTAGTATTATACGGAAAATAATATTTTGAAACTGATTTTAAGTCACTTGAAAAAATCAGGTCATTTGACATGGAGTCTTTCTTTGTTTTTGTTAAATTTCTCGGAGAATTTAACGCATAATATCCATTAGATAATTTAAAAATTCTTTCATATCTTAATGTGACTTGTGTTTCGTCAATAAATTTACCATCGTAATCATACGTTAAAAACTTATTGCCAGATATATTTAATAATATGTGACTAAGTTTTCTATCCAATGTAAAACTCCCGAAGAATTCTTCGGAGCTCCTGGGTTTAATTTTTGCAATAAATTCACCATGGTGATTAAATATTAAAATTGATCTGGTGTCGTTGTCATAGATGATAAATCTGTCTTTTGTAGCTTCAAGTTGACTGATGTTTCCAAAAATACTTTCTTTTTTTGAGTCCAATTTAATAAATTCAACTCTTTCAAAAAAATCACTGATTTTGCCCCCATATGTATTATCGGGATCAATCCTTATTTGAAGAGGTTTTGATTGTCCATTTACAATAAAACCTCCTATGATAAAAAAATATGAAACTATTAATGTAATCGAAATATTTTTGATTGATAGATTCTTCATAATTATTAGTTTAATTTTTTTAATATTAATAGCCTAATACGTCTTCACTCCAGAAATGACTCCATTCTTTGATATATAGAAAGGATCTTAATAAAATTAATAGAACGTAGAAAATAGTTGTATATATTAATAAATTTCTTGATTTGATCTTCTTGAGTTTGTTATAATATCGAATCAGGAGAATTATCACCACATAATATATTCCTATTAGTGGTATATAAAGATATCGATCAGCCATTAATGAATACCTGCTCATGGGTAAAATATGCAACGTTAAAAATATATTTATAAGAAAAAATAGGGAGCCAAATAAAAGAAATCCATTTTTTTCTCTGTTCTTTATGTAAGATTTAATTAAGAAAACACAAATTCCGAAGATTAAGATTGGATAGAAGTAGAAAATCGGTGGAATATTTTCTCCTATTTTCATAGGAAATGAATAAAATACCCATTGTCTTATTGGAATTAAAGTCTTTACTATATATTGAACTATTGAATAAGTTGATAGCAATACCCTTTGATAAAATGGGTAATAATCATTGACAGAAGACTGACTTTCACCATCATTTTGAATTATGAGCGTATATATCCCAAAAAGAATGGATAAGATAAAATATGGGGTTAGAGCCAGAAAGTATTTTTTTCGGGGAATTTTAGCATAAATAATAATTAATACTAAAATGCATGGAAGGACGACAGCTTGTTCTTTACAGCCTAAGGCGATTACAAATGTGAAAAATGATAGACTTAATTGAATTACTGATTTATTATTTAAATAGTTTAGAAAGAAAATTATAGCTAATAAAAAGAATAAGCTATACAGAACTATTTTTGATGCAGATATCCATGCAACGGATTCAATTTGTATGGAGCTAATTCCAAATATAAACGAAATTAAACCTGCTATAATTTGAATTTGATTATAAGAAAAATTATTTTTTTCTGCCAATTGCAATAATTTTGAGATAAAAATAAAAACTAAATAAACGTTGACGATATGGACCAATACGACGGCTACATGCAAGGCCAGGGGATCCATCCCGAAAGTATTTATCAATAAAATATAGAAAATGGAATTTATTGGCGAATATTGCCCTGAGTGGGGATAAATAAAGAGTTGTCGAATATTTGCCCTGCTCATATCTATTAAGAATGGGTTTTCAACTACCATCCAGTCATCATCCCAGAAAAAATAAGGTGCTTCCAGAAATGAAATGGAATAAATTGACAACACAAGGATCGTTGTCATTAACAAAAATATGTGTTTTGAATTAGCAAAAAATAATTTATTTAATTTCATCTATTAAAATATTTCCTCTAAGAATAAGCAAATCGGGTTCGATACTTCCTAAGTATTCAATTATTGCAGTAGACTGAAAAGGTCCAGACTTTTTACCATCATACTCGATAATAATTTCAACAGAATCTTTTGGGACTATTTCCAAAGATGTTGCAAAGGCACTAGTACATGAACAATCTGGTTTTAAAGACTTGATTTTGATGGTTTTTTGCCCCAAATTTTTTAATTTATATACTCCCTTGACACTTTTTCCAAATTCACTATCCCCTGATAGCAATATTTTTTGATCAATATGAATCGCCTCAATGGGGGAATTTTTCCTTATGTTATGTTTTTTGAAGATGTACCAAAGTCCTAGAGCACACGTTAAGAATACCAACAAATAGATTAAATAAACTTTCATTTTCTTAGGTTAAAAACAAGTAGATATGGACTGGCGATATTGCTATTATTTCTACCCTTAAAATTTTCTGTTAATAAAGGGAAGAAGTTGTTAATTTCCTCTTTATATTTTATTAAGGATTCAATTTTAAACTTTGGCGTGAAAATCATGAAAATTTTATTGCCTGTATAAAAAGCTCCTTCATTAAAAAGGTTGTCGATGGGATTTCCTGAAATACTTGAAAATATTCTATTTTCATCTTTGAATATATCAAGTACTTTCTTTCCTCCTTTTAAGTAATTGATTCCTACTAGATCACTTACAAAAAAGGATTTTTTAGAAGGGTAACTCTTTTTAATGTAGTAATTTGATAATTTGAAATCAACATCGTCTATGTTTCCTTCCTTTCCAAAATCTACCTTATACTTTAATTTGATTCCATTGGAATTTATTTCATATATATTTCGCTCATAAGGTAAGCTAAAGTAAATATTTTTATCACCTTTAATTAATCCACCGGTACTTGAAATAGCTTTGTCATTTTGTGGAGGAATTTTGAAAGCTCTGTCTAAAACGTTGAAATTGGAGTCTGTTCTTAAAACATTGAATTGTTGAGCCAGAGGAGAGTTATTTTGGTTAACGTAGAAATAAATAGAATTTTTATTTTCTACAATTAAATCGGAAGCATAAAATTTAAGGTAAGTTTCAGAAAGGAATTTGCCGTCAAGACTGAATTTAATCAGTTTATTTGGTGTATTACACAATGCTAATAATATATCATTGAATTCATCATAATATACGTCTTCAATTAGAACAAATTCACCTTTTTTTATACCCTTATTTCCAACATTACCAATAAAATTACCATTAATATCGTACATTAAAATTGCAGAAAACCTCTCGTCCAAAATATATATTCTGTCCTTTACATTTAATACTCTTTTTATAAAATAAGTATTTGATATTGGGTTTGTATCAGAACCTTTTAATTCAATAACATTTTCTAAATCCAAGATATTATTGATTTGGGTTAGATTTGAAGAATCCAAGCCTGTTGATATTAGGTTCTGATTATCAGTTTCTTCTATAGTGATTTTATTTTCATTCCTGCAGGAAGGAAGAATTAAAAATAATACAAAAAAAAAATTGAAAAAATATTTTATCATAATTTATTATTTCTATAAAATATATGCAGGTTGGAATTAAATTTCTGTTAAAGCTTATTTACTTAATTTTTCTTCGTAATAGATGGACAAACTGAGGCTATGCAAACATAATCAGATCCAGATACACAGACTACTGCGGTGGCGTAGATTACTCCATCTTGATCAATGCATGGAACTGTACTCGCATAATATTTCCCACCACTCTGTGTTGATGTTGTTTCAACAGGCATTGCGTTTCCTTGGTTAACTAATTTTAGTTCTCCATTGTTATTGATACCCAGCGTTATAATTATTATAGATAGAAAAAGTATTGTTTTTAAAATTGGTATTCCGTGTTTCATAATTTTGTGTATTAATGATTTAATTAATAATAAGAAAAACTTTCTCTCGAGTGGTTTTAATTTTTTGATCTTTTTTAAGTTCGTGACAATTGATAATGTTATAGCATGGTAGTTATCGAAAGTTTATGATTCTTATTTATTATGTAATCTCTTTACATTTTTATGCGGGATTTCTTCCTAAGATTTAACAGGTTTAAGTATAATTGAAATAGATGTTTTGGTATAAATAATATTCATTTCACTCTATCTTTAAATTTATTTTCTTGCCATTTTTCGAATTCAATTTATTGTAATCTGTAAAATTTAAATCGGAGCTTAGTTGTCTATGAAATCCTACAAAAGTTTTTATAATTGATAGAGGTCTTTTAAGTAATTATAGGGCCTAAAAGACCTTTAACATACTATTAAAAATTACGTGTTATTTTTTCTTTGAATAAGGCGGACAGTTTTTAGGAGTGCATGAATCTGCAGTCCCACCAAAACAACCGACACCTTGGGCGTATACATTGTTGTCATCGTCCAAACAATCAACATCTTTTGCTTCCCATTTCTGACCACTCCCAGTTGAGGTAGTCTCAATTGCCATTGCATTTGCATGGTTTACTAAATTTAACTCACCGTTGGAGTCGATTCCAAGTGTAAAGACTGCAGCGAACACAAGTAGTGTCATGCCTAAAATTTTTGATGTTTTTTTCATAATGTTTATTTTTAAATTAATTAATACTTTGTAGTTATTTGAATAGATCACAGCAATAAATCGTTTCTACTTTTTAGAATTTTATGCATATTTTCTTTAATTTTTTTTTCTAAATAAATAATCCATTATCGTAGTATGCTTTATGGAAGTTAACTATTGCTATCAAAAATTTTAATATTTATTATATGAAATATTTGAATTTTTATATTAATGTGGCATTTAGGAATATATTATTTCAAAACAGTAATATACTTTCAATACCATCCTAAGATTTTTGTGCACAAAAAATTATTCTTCATTCGTTTGTAAGTGAAGAATAGACGAATTACTGGAAATTTCTCCTGTCTGTTTACTATGCTAAAAGAGTGTATACTACCCTCTTTTATCAGGGGGGGCTGAAACGAATGCATCATCCGCCCATTTCCACTGATTAATTTTAGCGAATATGTTCAGTCGGATTAAGTTGACAAGATGAGAATGTCTCGACCAATATGATTTAAAATTTTAGAAAATACGACTATATTTGCCATTTATGTAGTGTAATTTTAGCGAATTAAATAGAGCAATTCCTGCTACATAAATCCACCATCGTTTTTTTCTTATTTTGGACGTTACTGATATTTAACGTTTTAATAATTAATTAATGATTAATAAGAATAGGGAATTCTTCTGATAGTAATCTAGACTGGGGAAGTACTCAACAAATAGTGGTCCGAAAAACAAAAAAATCAAGGAAGCAAATATTGTAAACTTTTTTACAGATGAAATTGAGAATGTAATCATAGACAACGCTTCGCCAATAAAAAATTATAGGTATGGTAATAAATCTAAGAGGCAGTAAGAGCGTAAAATAATTCCATTTAGTATTACTCAGGTTGGGACTTGTTTATAGGAAGGGCGAATTTGTTATGATGTATTCATATATCTGTTTACATTGCCAACATCAAGATCTTTATTCAAAAGGAGGTTTTATCCTACCTTTAAATTTGATGGTATCGAAGGTATGGATAAGATGGCTTATACTCAGACACTCTTGGTTTTCATGCAGCGAGTCTTTAAATTGCCAGTATTCTTCATTATCTAAATTTTTACATATCCAAATAGGGTTATCTTTAGGACAGCCGGGAAGCGTATGAAGGACTGTGAAACCTTGGTTCAACAATATTTTCAAAGTATCGAGTGTAGGGGCAACTGTACTTTCCTGACTTAAACGATTCCAGATCAATTCGCAGATTTCAGGCGTGTCAAAATGCTTTTTATGAATGAATTCAAAATTATCGAAATTTTCGGTAACACGAATAATAATGTCCTCTATACTTTTGTCTTCAAATTCCACAACAATCAACACTGTCCTTGATTGAATATCAATTAATTTAAAATTCAATATTTTCATCCGTCGAATTAAATGGTTCTCCACATAAATCTAACTAAAACTATTTATAGTTGTCTTCTTTACAGCCGAAAGAATTCTTTACCTATGAAATAAAAAGTACTTCTGATTAATTTGGACCAGCCTATACCAATAAGTAAAAGAATATATTTTTTTTAATCCAATCGTTGAATAATTTATTTTAAGACCCAAGCGTTCTCAACACGTGAAAAAATTGCGATGTATTTATAATAGCAGGCTATAGCCCATTTGCAGAGCACAGGTCAAGAAAAGCAGGGTTGGACCGAGTTTCTGCTTGCTCTATTCGTTCACTCTTCTATTCGTTTAGAAAGGTCATGGCAATTTTTTATCCAACAGTACTACGGAGCAATATCTCATGTGATTATATTGCATTAAATTATTTTTTTCCGACAGACAATAATTCTATTTGACGCTATTTCTCTATCTTAACTTTTAAATTGAGTTTGATCAATATTCCTAAACCCACTGCCAATGCAAGGATGATAATAAAAACCGTGGGCTGTTCAGAAAATGGTTCTATATGGTAAAATATTGATAGGTTAAAAAAATATAAGAATGCACATAATAGCCTTTTCTAACGATTTTTCCCTTTTATATTGAATGCTGTAATTGTTTTTTTTTTATGATGATAAAAACAATGTCATAAGCTTGACCAAAATCAAAAATGGTGAAATGAATGCTGAAAAGATTGCTCGTGCATGCATTAACTCAACTGACATGAAAAACTAATTGTATTTCACTTTTTTAAAACGCTGACAGTATATGTTCAACGGCGACAATCTTGAAATCTTCTTTTGTTACGTGTGTTCTGTTCCTTTTATCAAAACATTTGCACCTAATAAAAGTGAAAAACTAATTCCAGCCAATGAAGAACCTTAATTTTTGGTTTAGTGTTTTCTAATCACTAAATGTGCGAGTGCGGGATTATGCAGCAACCTTTCCATTTCAGCACCAACTAAATCCTCTATATCCTGTTTAATCTGGAGGTAGTTACGCTGTATAATCTGGTCGTGAACCGATCGGATCACTCCCATATTTTTGTATGATTTCTCCTCATTTTGTAGCGCTTTATGATCGTTTATAATTTCGCAATAGAACGTTTTGAGATTTACTTTACGCTCCGGGTTATCTGCCACCATGCCTACAAACTCTCCTGAACTTAATGCAGCAATCTTCGAAGATGGAACTGCAGATTCCAATTGTCTGGAATAGCTGATGGAAGTGTCTGCGCTGTTTACCGTTTGACTCTTTCTGTCCTGCATGATCTTCCCAAAACGTTCAGACAACTGCTTTGCTGTATCCCCTGTACTCTGACCGGCAATGACATTTCCGAATAGGTTAATCAGAACCTCTGCTTGTTCTCTGGAGTAATCCCTTCTTAGCTGCTCAATGGATTGAACTCCAACAGTTGTTGACACCAGGTTGCTTCTCCCTGTTGCTACTACCGTATCGAGCGGTGCATATATCGTTGGGTATTCATCAAAAATAAGACTGCATTTTAGTTTTCCTTTTTTGTTGACCAGTTTTACTAAACGGTTCACATAAAGGGAAAGCACAGCTCCGTAAACGTGGATTTTTTGAGGATTATTTCCCATACAGACAATCTTGGGCTCGTCGCAATTATTGATATCCAGATTAAAATCATTTCCGGAAAGTACATAATATAGCTGGGGAGATGAGAGTTTGGCCATTGCTACCTTCGCCGCTGCTATCTGTCCCTCTAGTTGTTCCATCACATCGTTGAGGTAGGCGTTAATAAATGGATTCACTAGAACCTCTATTTCTTTTTCTGTCCGAAGCAACGTAAACAGGCTGTCATAGTCAACCTGCATCATCTCAATCACATGGGGAAGGGTACAGAACTCGCCATTTTGGAATTTACGCAGATACCAGATAATTGCAGTTAGAAAGTTAATGGGTGACTCGACAAAGAAATCTCCCTGACGTCTTATCCATTCCCGGTTTAGCCCCATAAGGATTGTGCGTGCACTCTCTGCGGCATCGGTGATGTCGGTCATAGAAGAAGGATCTAAAGGATTACATCGGTGTGATCTACTGAGATCATCAAAGTTGATAGAATAAAAAAGGGGAGGAGTGACATATGTATCCTTCCATTTTAGCCAGGTATTGTACGCGATTTTGGAAAGATCATCATACTTAAAATCGTAAATAAACATGGTGAATCCTTTTTTAATATGCTGAGTGATGATATGACGAATCACGAAATAGGACTTTCCGGATCCCGGTGTCCCCAATACTAAGATTCCACGAAAGGGATTGATGATATTAATCCAGCTGGATCGAATATTCTTTTTCCACCGATATCGGGAAGGCAAATTGATGGAGTAATCATTTTCCTGGAGCCTTTCTTCCTGCGGGAATGTTTCACCTTCCTGATTGAAAATATCCTCATTAGTGAGTTTATTTCGAATGATCCTCGAGAAAACAGACAGACCCTTGATGACCAAGAGAAATCCGATAGTGGTCATCAGGATGTAAACCATTATTAACGCGTGGGATCCCAACTGCGTATAGAAAATTAAATTACTGAGAAAATATAAAAGTAATCCTAATGACGTATACATCAAAGCAGTTAAAGCGGCATGCTTTTCCTCTTTTTTACCTCTAGTCCCGAGAAATGAAAGAATAAGGAATAATAGGGCCATTAGTTTGGAACGTGTCTGATCGGCAAATATTCCTGTTACCGCTATTTGTTTTAAAAGCTTGTTGGTCCACGTTGTATACCAGTGCAAATCATGGAAAAGACCATAGCCGTAGAAATAAAAATGCAGTAATAAAATGGCAATGGCAATCAACCTGGTCATATCCATAATCTTACGCATTGCCTGTTCGTTTTCTCCGGTCTGCATCGCCATAATTATCATTTTTAAAGTTTAAAATATTGATCCACACCTGTTATTAGATCAGTTTTATTGCTCGTCGCTTCCTTTTCTTACGTTTATTTTTCAACTGAACAGGTATATTCCCGTAAACCTGTTCAGGTTGTATCAGAGAATAGATGATATCGTTATTTTGATCCCATCGGAGCGAATCAACTGACCTATCCAATACATTAAAACCTGTTAACTGCGAACGTTGATCTTTCCATACACTTAATTTGGGCTCTGGTGTTAATATCGGACATAAAACCTCTTTGTGAACAAAACTATCTTGGATACCCATTGCGCTGTATGGTTTTTCCAAATCACTTCCATTGAAAACACATTTGGAGATATGATCCACGTAAGTGATACCGTAAATAGTACCATTTTCATTCTTCCGTATAGCACAGTGAATTCCTTTCTTTTCCAGTGATTTGCATAGCTCATCTAAATTCCCAGGCTTCTTCTCAAGAACATGATCAATGGTACTTCTGGTTCTTGATTTACACAGCACCTTTTTTGATCGGTTTACCTCAAATTGTTCTTTTAAAAACTTCAATGTGGGAGCATTGTAGAATCTACTGGCCTTTATGGGAACTCCAATAGGTTTACCCTCATCATCAATAATGCGGTATAGCAAACCCTCAAATTTAAAAACCTGGGATCTCTCACTCCCCCGATCTGCCAAAACGTTGTATTGTTTAAGTATGGCATTTAACTCAGGAAGACTGCTGTATTTGTAATTCCCTAATACTGCTTCTAGAACATTACCAATTGCCCGCCTGGTATCAATGTGTCCATATTGAACCTTTTGAACATCAACCGGTTTAAGTCGGAAACTTTCCTGTCTTTTATTTTCACTGGCTACGGTTAAGCCAAAAGATTTTTCAATCTCAATACGTGCTTTTTCCGACTGATTACGACCTATGTTCTGCATATCTATCCTGCTACCATCGGGTCTCACCTTTACACTAACGATATGAATATGGGGATGCCCGGCATCATCATGACGATAGACCAGAAAGGGTTGATCTCCGAATCCAATCTTCTTCATGTAAGTCTCCGCTATTTCTATTAAACTTTTTCGATTAAGGCCTCTATCTTTTGGATCAAAGTTTAGCGAGATGTGAACACTGTTCCGACTTACCCTTTCATTGAGTTTAGTCTGATGAAGCAATCTATTCAATTTCATGGTATCGGTCATCTTCTCGACATCAATGGGATAGTTAATCGCTCCAATACATTCGGCTAACCCTTCCTTGACTTTATTTTCATTGTACTGAAAGATTCTGCGGATGGAATACCCGGTCTTTATTACTGCAACCATATCTCAGCAATTTGATTGATCCGGTTTTTAATTTCATCTATCTTGTTGAAGATGATTTTCTTTTCCAGATCATACCCCAATATCCAAGATTTAAATTCTGCCACCTTCTGAATGGTGTGGAGCTTCTTTACAGACTGATTGAAATTATTCCCAATGGCATTTAGTTCTTTGCGAAGCGCAATCATTTCCTCCATGAATTCATCTAGGGATCTGTTCCGGTAAGTCGTTACGATCTGTTTTCTGAAAATGCACTTACGGATATACTCACTTAACTTGCTGCAGGTTGAAGCCTTCCATTGTACTTCAATACACTTATATTCAATCTCTGTCACACGCAACCCAATAATGCGTTTCCTGTTTAGTTTTTCCTTTTCCATTCTATTTCCATTCATCACATTTCAAACCTTAAAAAAAACAAAGCCCACGAGTTCCGAGTAAAGGGCTTCCCAAGCGGTTGTTTAACAACCGGACATCTTGCCGATTGCAAAAGAACCAGCAATCACTTTCAATAAATCTAAAACAAGAAGATTGTAAGTCTACTACCTAATTAAATTTTGAATACATGAACGGATATGCGTTGTGTTGGTTTTATTTAATGATATGATTAAAACTGAAGAGTTTCAAAAAATATATTTCAGTTTTTTAAGCCTTCTTAGATTAACTGCTTCTTAGTTAACGATCAATCATTTTATTTTTTTATGGAAAAACCTCATTGAAAATTAGGGTAATTTTGGCTGACAGGCTGATGTCAAAGTTAATATTAAAGGTTATATTTGTAATCTATATTTTATAAATTTCATGCAAAATACTTTTATTTATCTTGACAATAATGCAACTACTCCGCTAGATCCAAGGGTCCTTGAGGAAATGATGCCTTATTTGACAGATTTGCATGGTAATGCTTCGAGCAGCCATAAAATGGGTAAGTTGTTGAAAAAAAATGTGGAACATGCTCGGGGGCAAATTGGAGATTTAATAGATGTCAACGAAGAAGATATTTATTTCACTGCGGGAGCTACAGAAGCCATAAATATTGTGCTTCAGGGAATTCCTAGTAGAGTCAATGGACCTAAACATATTATAACCGTCCTGACGGAACATTCTGCGGTTTTAGATACGTGTCGATATTTAGAATCAACAGGCGTCGAAGTAACTTACCTTTCTGTTAATGAATACGGGTTGATTGACTTTGAGGAATTACGTCTTGCATTTAAGGATCATACGGTTTTGGTTTGCGTCATGATCGTCAACAACGAAACAGGCGTTATACAAGATATCGAAGCAGTAGCGAAAATAGCACATGAGAATGGAGCATTGTTTATGACTGATGGGACGCAAGCATTAGGTAAAATAGATATTAATGCAAGCGACTTTATAGATGTGTTAACTTTTTCCGGTCATAAGTTTTACGGTCCGAAAGGGATTGGAGGAATTTATATCAATCCACATCTAAAGATCAACTCTCTTATCTACGGTGGAGGTCACGAGCGAGGTTTAAGAAGTGGCACATTAAACGTGCCGGGGATTGTAGGCTTAGGGAAAGCTGCAGAAATCGCGAGATATGATATGCAAATAGACAGCAATAGGATCGGACGATTGCGCAATATGTTAGAGTCGGAACTTTTAACGATTGATGGTACTTCAGTAAATGGTTCTTTAGGATCACGTATATATAATACAAGTAATATGAGTTTCGAAGGAGTCGATAACGATGTTTTATTGATGCGACTAGAAGATATATGTGTTTCCAATGGGTCTGCTTGCCATTCCTTTGTGATGGAACCGTCTTATGTCTTACTTGCTATGGGACACAGTAAACAAACAGCAAATACCGCTATACGATTTAGTTTAGGTCGTTTTAATACGGAAGAAGAGATTAAAATAACTGTAGAGTTAGTTCAGAAAGCTGTTTCTCATTTGCGGGCTATGGCAATCTAATGAAGTGTAAGGTTTAATTAATGAAGAAATTATCATTTTCAGGGCACGAGACTTTTGCGTGCAAAATATATTGGCTTAAGAAAGGCTACGACTTTGTTAAAGCAGGTAAGAAATTTACCAGCGATGATGCGGTAGTGGATTTGGGGGTTGGTAAAAACATGGTTGTTTCCATTCGTTTCTGGTTAAAAACATTTGGAATTACTGACGAATTTGACGAGCTTACGGACTTTGCAGACTTCATATTCGATAATGAAAATGGAGTAGATCCTTATCTGGAAGATCAATTAACGCTTTGGTTATTGCATTACCAATTAATCAAAAATGAAAGAGCCTCGATATATAGTTTGGTATTCAATCATTTCCGTCGTGAACGTATAGAGTTTACTAAAGAGCATTTAAAACATTTTGTAAACCGGACTAGTAGTATTGAAAGCACAGTGCCAAACCCAACTACATTGGAAAATGACACACGCGTTTTCCTTTCCAATTATGTTAATCAAAAGGTATCTGAAGTAGAAGAATCTTATAATAATATCCTGCAAGAACTTTCGGTCATAACGAGTTTTAAACAATTGGATGATAATGACCATTTATTAGATTGGTATCAGTTTAATCTACAGTCCAAGGATATTCCAGTTGAAGGATTGTTGTATGTCGTATTAGATCACCGTAATTACGGACAGAGTATCAGCTTGACTAATTTGGCAAATGATCCGCACTCCTTGGGTAATGTGTTCCTCCTAACAGAGGGAAACCTAATTAATCTCTTAAAGCAGATACCCGAAGAATACGCTACCTATACCGAGACAGCTGGAATTCAGGTTCTTCAGGTTAAGGAAAAATTGAATAAGTACAACATTCTGAAAAAATATTATACCAAAGAGTATGCAAACGTATAGTTTCTCCCCATCCGTCAATATAATCCGTGATAAGGATCGTGAGATTAACTATATCCGCACGATTAATGGGCAGCTCACTTTCGAGCAGATTGTAGAAACCGCGAACTCCGGAGCAAGGGCATTTACCATCATTGGCGCTTATGGTACCGGAAAATCTACTTTTCTATGGGCTTTGGAGCGAGCTGTTACAAGAGAAAATAAATTTTTCGATCATTTCGATTATTTTTTAAAAGGCTACTCCACCTATTATTCACTCGATATCGTTGGCGAATTCACGTCATTAGAAGAGGCTATGGCCAAGAAGCTTAAGTGTTCTGCTCATGAAGTAATTGATAAATTCCGTGAGCGCGCTGAAGATCTCAAAGAGGCAGGTGTCGCTTGGCTTGTACGCATTGATGAGTTTGGTAAATTTTTAGAATCTGCCGCTAAAAGTGAAAATCCAGAAGCGGATTTTTACTTTTTGCAACGGCTATCAGAATTCATTAACGACCCAAAAGGTAATGTTATTTTAATAACCACCTTACATCAGGATTTTTCAGCGTACGCATTTCACCTTTCCGAATCGCAAAGAAATGAGTGGAACAAAGTGAAAGGGCGCTTTAAAGAGATCGCGTTTAATGTGCCTGCAGAGCAGTTATTACTAATAGCTGCTGAGCGATTGAGTGGGCAAGGGCATAAATTTGAGACGTCTTCTCTATCTAAAGTATTTAAATTAATAGAGCGTTCGAAAGCATTTCCGTTGAACGATTACTTGGATAAAAGCATCGCCAAGAAGTTAAGTCCTCTAGAAATACTGTCCGCTAGTGTGCTGACACTAGCTTTACAGCGTTACGGGCAGAACGAACGGTCTTTATTTACTTTTCTTGATTCAGACGATTATAAAGGTATTCACCAATTTAAGCAACAATCACACGCGCTGTACTATAATTTAGCTCACGTATTTGATTACTTGCTTTATCATTTTTATGTAGTACTTACCGCACCGCTTAATCCCGATTTTCGAAGCTGGCAGCTTATGCTAGATTCTATGGAGAAGGCAGAAGGTTTATTTGAAGACGAAGAACTAAATCACGCTTTAGCGATCATCAAGTCTGTCGGTCTACTGAATCTATTTGCACGTAAATCCATGTTGATTGACGATCAGTTTCTAACCGACTATTTTCAGTTAACAATGGACTACGACGTATCTATTGTTTTACGTCGTTTACAAAACTTTGGTATCTTGCGTTTCAGAAAACACAGTCAGCGCTTTGTTCTTTTTGAGGGCACGGATGTCGATATCGATGAAGCTATTGAACTAGCTAAGACAGAGGTGTCCCATGTCAGTACAATCAGTCAGCGGCTAAATAAGCTTTTTACTTTTCCAGCGATTCTGGCTAAGCAGCACTACCTGGAAACAGGAACGCCGCGGTATTTTGAATTCGTGCTATCCGATGAGGCCGTGGCACTTGTGCCAAATGGCGAGGTGGACGGCTACATCAATTTAGTATTCTCTACGACTGCAACAGAGGAAACCATACGTTTGGTTTCCGCAGATCAAGGTGAGGCTATTGTGTATATCTACTATCAGCATACAAAAGAAATCGCCGACTTATTGATCTATACAGAACAAATCGAGATTGCCCGTAAAAAGCACGAAGGCGATAAATTTGCCGTCAGAGAGTTGAATAGCATGTTACGGCATCAGGCTGATTTGCTGAAAAAGACCGTCATGGGTAATCTTAAGCGAGTAGACCATACACAGATCAGCCTTTATTTTGCTGGAGAAAACTTGAATAATCAAATCTCTAATTGGGGAGAGTTTAATAGTTTTTTAAGCCAGGTCATATCTCGAGTATATCCGCAGGCACCGCACTACGCCAATGAGATGGTTAATAAGACACGGCTTTCGTCACAAATATCTACTGCTCGGAGAGCACTCTTCGCCAATCTAATAGATAGGGAAAGTGAGGAAGCTTTAGGCTATGAGGCACATCTATTTCCACCGGATAAAACTATATATCTTTCTCTGTTTAAACAGAAAGGCTTTCATCAAAAAATAGGTGAGATTTGGCAATTAAGCGAACCTACTGACCCATCATTTAACCCTATTTGGCAAGAGTTTTTAACGTTTTTAGGGACAAGCAAGCAGACCAAACGACCGTTGCAGGAGTTTGTGAACATCGTTTCTAAACGTCCATTTAAGGTCAAGAAGGCGTTGTTAGATTTTCTATTGCCACTGTTTCTGTTAGTCAAGCGGGAGAGTTTTGCACTTTATTATGAGGGGACTAAGTTTATTCCAAGCTTATCAGGTGATACGTTAGAGCTGCTCATCCGTAGACCACAGGATTATAGTGTTAAGACGTTTCATATCGAAGGGGTGCGTTTAGAGGTATTTAACCATTACAGGGAACTTTTAAGCCAGGCGACTACCGAGGAGCTTTCGACGAAAAGCTTTATCAGTACCATCATCCCGTTTTTGACATTTTACAAAGAACTTAAGCCTTACTCAAAACAAACGAGTGGTATTACCAAAGAGGCGCAACGATTACGGGAGGCGATCACCAAAGCTACCGATCCGGAGAAATCTTTCTTTGAAGATTTCCCACAAGCATTGGGGTATAGTCTTTCTGAGCTAAATAATTCGCCAGAGAAACTGGAAGTTTATTTTGAGCAGCTTAGGAGTTGCATCAAAGAGATCCAGACCTGTTACGACATTTTGTTAGAGCGGTTCGAAGACTATATTCGCAAAGATATAATTGGCCTCAAAGCAAGTGTGGAGTTTGAAGAATGGCGTAACCATTTGCAGAAACGCTTTGTGAAAGCAAAAAGAGATCTTTTGCCTCCGCATCTCAAAACTTTCTTCATGCGTGTCAATTCACCATTAGATGATAAGCAAGCCTGGCTGAACTCTATTTCACAGGCGGTTATATCTAAGGCACTAGACAATATACTAGACTTTGAAGAGGATATTTTGCATCGTAAGTTTAAAGATTTTGTGGAGGAATTGGATAACTATACCGATATCCTTGCTGAAACAGAAGAAACCAACTTAACGGACACCTTCAAAGTACAGGTTACCAACGTTCACAGCGGTTCAAGTAGCCGTATTGTCAAAATAAGCCAAGAAAAGCTAAAAGAGGTTGACAAGAAGCAAGAAAAGTTGACCAAGGCATTGACGGATGATAAAAATATGAATATCTTTATCCTAACTCGTCTTTTAGAGAAAGAGTTAAGGAAGAAGTAAATATCGATCAGAAAAATGGCTAGAAAAGTAAGACACGTAATGGGTATTTCTGGAGGGAAGGATAGCGCCGCTCTAGCTATTTATATGAAAAATAAATATCCAGATTTGGATATTGAATACTATACCACCGATACAGGTAAAGAGTTAGAAGAGACTTATCAGCTCATTGATAATCTAGAAAACTATCTCGGGAAGAAAATCCATCGCTTGGTAGCCGCTGACGAAAGCCATCAGAATCCTTTTGACCATTATTTGGAAATATTTGGAGGATTTCTCCCTTCTTCCGGAGCCAGGTGGTGTACAAATAAACTGAAACTCGAACCTTTCGAAAAATATGTAGGAGATGACTTGGTCATTTCTTATGTTGGTATTCGTGGGGATGAAGACCGTGAAGGCTACATTTCAAAAAAATCTAATATACAGTCTATTTTTCCTTTCCGTCAGAATATCTGGAGTATAGATGTCATGAAGATGGCTTTCGATAATACCAATATCGATTTAATTATGCGGTTATATACAGATGCACAAGGCGGAGTCTTGTTTGACCGTATAGCCGAGATATTAGAACGACCATTGTCCAAATCCTTCTTATTGGAGAATAAAGTTCAACTTTTGCTAGATATCGATACCGAAATATTTAATAAGGTCATTTTTCAGTTCTTGAAGTTGACGGATAAACCCGTTGCTTTAGAAGATGAATTTCCTTTAATCGACAATACCGATATCCTTATCAAGAAAGATATTTTTAGTTTGCTTCGTGATAGTGGAGTAGGGGTTCCGGCCTATTATGAACCGATTGAGTTCGAAGTCGATGGCAAGAAAGGAACGTATTCCCGTTCACGCTCAGGCTGTTTCTTTTGCTTCTTCCAGCAGAAAATTGAGTGGGTGTGGCTCTTGGAGCAGCATCCCGAACGTTTTGCTAAAGCCATCGAATACGAAAAAGAAGGCTACTCGTGGATGGATGAGCGTTTAGAAGATCTAGCCAAGCCGGAGCGTGTCGCTCAGATTAAGCGAGATTATATTAAGCGTCAGGAGCGTGCGAAGAAGTCCGTAACGAATAGTTCCCAGTTATTGTTAGATATCCTTACCGATGAATCGGAAGGATGTATTGCTTGTTTTGTTTAAAAAAAACTAAATATCCAACATGGAAGAAAAAGAAGAGCTCATAAGTTTTTCTGTTGATGCTGGAATAATCAATCGTCTTGGAAAGGAATTGATTGGTCGGGCGGAGACAGGGGTTTCTGAGTTGATTAAAAACTCTTATGATGCAGATGCTTCATTGGTAAGTTTAAACTTTATCGACTCGAATTATACTGGTGGGCAACTTATAATAGAGGATGATGGTTTAGGGATGACGAAAGAGGAACTTATAAAGGGTTTTATGACTCTTTCGAGTACTTCGAAAGTTCACAACCCGATATCCCTTAAATACAATCGAAGGAAAGCGGGTAAAAAGGGAATTGGGCGTTTTGCCACTCAATTTTTGGGAGAAAAGCTCACAATTATTACTCAGACTGAAGAATCAGATTTAGCTATGAAAGTAGTAATTGAGTGGAATCATTATGAAATAGATAAAGAGCTATCTTCTGTTACAAATAAAATAGATTATATCCCTAAAGAAAGGGTTTGCGGGACTACTTTGATTATCGACTCGTTACGACATGCTTGGTCGGTTGCACAGATAAAAAGGGTATTTAGGTATGTGTCCGACCTTCTGCAACCGGACTTACTTTCAAAGGATAGTCAAGATTTGAATATTGCAAGTCAAGGAGATGATACGTTTTTAGTTGAATGTTACAGAACTGAAAACGGCCTTAAGTCTATGATTGTTGATATTAATAAGGTTCTTTATGAAAAGGCATTAGCAACAATTGAAGGGAATATCGGTAACGACGGTATAGGAATAGTGCGAGTAAATAGTTCAAGTTTTGGAATTAAAGATAGTGAAATTTCTGTATTGTCTGACAAAGATGTTCCTTACGATGACTTAAGAAATGTACATTTTAAATTATATTATTTTATATATGATCGTCCTGATTACTACAAAAACGGAATTAACCGATTAGAACTGAATAGTATTGAAGAACTCTCAACTTTACAATCAGGTATTAGGGTTTACAGAAACGGTTTCCGGGTTTTGCCTTACGGAGAAGTGGGTGATGATTGGTTGGGGCTAGATAGAAAAAGAACAAGAATTGAGATTGAATTAGAAGACTCAAATATCACGTTTAACATCCCTTATACTAATAAGAATTTTTTTGGATTTGTTGAGATTGTGGATAATAGTGGTGAGTTCTTTGAAGAAACTGCAAGTAGGGAAGGTCTTATAGAAAATAGCGCGCTTTCTGATTTAAAAAATTTCCTGAGAAAATCTGTAATTGCTGGTGTGCGTAGAATTGCCCCATTTGTTTATACAGAGAAGACAAAAAGGGAGCAACAGAGAGCAGATAAGAAAAGCTTAAAGGAAAAATTAGAGGGGTTACAGTCCAAAATTGAAGAATTTGCGAAAGATAAAGGTGGGGGGGATGACATTGGTGATTATAGTGAAAACGGTGGAGATGAAAGTGAAGCAAAACCGGATGTAAAAAGCTTGTTTGATGATATTGAAAGTGAAATAGGAGACATTCTAGACGAACTTGCTATGTTACGAATATTAGCCACACTAGGTCTCACCATTGGTGAGTTTACACATGAAATTATACAATTTCCAATATTTTTTAATAGCAAAATCAAAAGTTTGATATTAAGAGAAACGGACGGAGATAAAATAAATAATCTTAATCAAATTTTAGATAAAGTTAACCATTTGGATACTTATACCACCTATTTTAACCTCGCTGTTAGTAGAAATGCTGATAGGGAATTAGAGGTTATTGATTTGCAGAGAGTGGTGAGATTGTTTATTGAAAGTACATCTTGGGATTTTGACCATGAAGGAATTTTGATTGAGACCAATGGCGAGAAATACGGTCTGTATACTGTTCCTATGCATCCATCTGAATGGCATTCTATTTTATTAAATCTTTACACAAATTCGAAGAAAGCTTTAAGAAGAGCTCGTCCCGTTAATAAGCGAATAAAGATAATACTTGGAATTGATGAAGATAACCTATTCTTAGAGTTTTTGGATAATGGAGATGGAATACCTCCAGAAAACAAAGACTTAATTTTTCAACCGTTTTTCACAACGGCTACAAGCAACAGTTCGAGTAATAATGAATATATCGTAGGGTCGGGATTAGGGTTAAAGATTATCAGAGATATTATTACAGATTATAAAGGAGATATATTTGTTGCTAGCAATAATGACGAGGGTTATTCTACTTGCATACGAATAGAAATACCGAGAGCAACTAACGAACAAATATTGAGATATGAAGATTGAACGGAAGTATAAGTTTCTGTATCTTGACGATAACGACAAGGTATTTAGAGACGGGGATGTCGAATTGCTAAATACCTTATCTGATAGAATTGAGGTAACAACCGATTATCCAAGTAGTTGGTCAAAACAATCTAAGCGATTGGTGCAAGAGGTTAATGATGGGAGCATTGAGGGGTTAATACTGGATTGGGAATTGACCAATAACAGTGTTGAAGCTAAAGAAGGCTCCGATGGAGCAGAAGATATCGATTTTTCTGCCGAATCAATAGCAGAACATCTTCGTGTAAATGCCGCAAAAGAGTTAAAGGATATACCAATTATTTTATGTTCGGCGGATAAAAATAATTCCTTTACGAAGCATAAAAAGCTAGAGCTAACCAGTAGGGATCTGTTCGATTTGACTTTCGATAAGAAAGAATTATTCGATTCTAATGTTGAATCTAGTGAGCGAATGCTATATGATCTAGGAAAGTCGTACAAATTGTTGCAGAGAAAGGCTGGTAAGTCTGAATTAATTGATTTACTCTGTATTACAGATGGAGAACTAGGATTATTAGACATTAGATTTGTGGACTCTGTGCAAAGAATGTATAAGTCAAAAACAGTACATGACTTTATACAGTTTTTACTCCGAGATTTTATCGAGTGTGAAGGTATACTAATAGATGACCGTGTGTTGGCAGCGAGATTGGGTGTGGATATTGATAATTCGAAAGACTGGAAGAAATTGAAACAGATCTTGGTGGAATCAAATATTAGCTATAGTGGGATACTGAGCAAAGGTTGGGATAGATCTTGGGCTTTTAAATTAGAGGAGTGGTGGTATAATAAGATTTCGAAAGATGATCTAAGAACAATGAAGGCTTCTAATCGGGTGAATCTTTTGAAAGAGAGCTTAGGTCTAGATATAATTGCAGCTGATAAGATTAAGTTTTGTACTAGTGATGAATTTTGGACTGTATGTTTCGGCTCAAGAAGACCAATTGATCCTGCGAATGGTTTTTTAGTTGCTAACACTAATCAACAGCCTTGGTTAGAGAATAAATATGTCTCTGGACTAGCTGAGCTCGAAAAAAACGATAAGAAAGGCTGGAGAATAGATGTTGTCGATAGAGACAATTATTCGCGTTTCAAATCATTATTGCTAGGTATCAAATAAAGTGACGGTCTATGGACTCAAAAAAAGCTTTTAGAGATTTTTTTATCTTGTTAAAATCTGACAAATGGTTCAATTCAATTTCTGACTATAAGCCTCTTGATCGAATAAATGGACTTTGTAATAAATCGATTAGTAATACATGGGAATATAATTTGGTGAATTTAGAGTTTAAAAATATAGATGTAAAAAGGCATGTGCGCCCACTTCGCTTAGCGAAATTAGCTAATGACGGCGATGCATTGGCAACACTCGTTCTCAACTTATCTTGTAATAATAGGCTGAATAACGATCCATCTGTAATCGAAGATCCTATTGAAAATTTGGCTGTAAGATTTGTCATTAAATTAGAGTATTATGATAATGGATTAGATGATCTAAAACTGTCGCAAAGCTCTTGGCATTTAGATAAGCATGATGCTGAAAAAGTTGTTAGCACTAGCCATCCATTATATCATTATGAATTTGGAGGAAATGAATTAACGAAGAGAGAAGAATTTGATTATGGAGACTTTTTTCTGGTTGATTCTCCTCGAATTATGCATCCCCCCTTGGATATTATTTTGGCAATTGATTTCGTTTTAAAGAATTTTTATGCCTTCAAAGAACATTCTAAATTAACATCGAAACCACTCTATCAACGGCATATTGACGAAGCAAGAAAAAGAATTTGGAGACCCTACATTATTTCGCTGGCTAGTCACTTTCATGATTTTAAAGATGAGTATAAGATGGATAAAGTATTTGCAAGTAATATATTGCAATGTGCTTATAATCCATCCCAAACTTAACTGTTACTCCAACCAACCAATAACCCTCTCCCAAAGCGCATTCAATATTTTTCGCGACCGTGTTCTAACAATATCCGCATCCCATTCCCGGTTGTCGGGATAGTTGAGAAGTGGACGAATATGATCTGCATATTTTGCTTTTTTCAATATTTCCAGGTTGCTATCTTTCAGCGGAATGCCATCGGCTTTAGCTTTATTTGTTAATTCTATCAAACGGTCGGGGTCTTGCTCGCCAAGATGCTTATAGTAGATAAGTTTCTCTTTCCAGCCTTTATTGCTGGCACTGGTGTTTACTCCTCTAGGCAGTAAAGTGAGATTACCTAGGTTATTGTACAACTCATCGTCGTCATAAAGCGTAGCACTCCAATCTCCCTTGTTATTTTGAGGAGCTATATGCTCTAGCGAGTTTAGTTCTTCGCTTGTCCATTTCTCTAATCGCAAATAATCGGCTTTACCCACCGTAGACTGTTTGAATAGTCCAGGATTGGCTTCATCCGGCATAGTATCGTGCGCTGCATTAACTAGAGCAAATTTCGATACGCTGGAAGATGTGTTATAGCCACAATATTGAACGGCCTTATCCAACCAGTCCTCTTTCTCCTTCGGTAATATATTTCTGAAATACGCTTTTATGTTTGCAACATCGAAAGGATCGTTGGCTAACCACGTATGTGCAGGCACTTCTAATTTCGCTGATCCTCTAAAATACGTGCGGTAAGCATCGTCTAGTCCGGAATTAGACTGATGTGCTCTCCATATTATGTAGAAAGCAGAAATCGCTTTTACGATGGAAGTAAACTTGGATGCGGAGTTTTCTTTTCCTTTTATCAAGTCGTTGTAAAAAGTGCCTAAGAAAGTGATTGCCATTTTGTGGTTGCTTTCTTTCAGAAACAACAAAAGAAGAGAAGTCAAGTCACGTTCTGCACTATCACCTAGGATTGATAATGGTGTGTTGTCTTTACCTCTATATTTATTCCAAATCTCATCGTAAAATTCAGTATAATTACCGAAGTACTTAATGAATTCTGTTTTCTTAGGAATGGTGTCTAACTGTCCATAGATTGCCGCTAGCCATTTACGTTGTGCGCTGAAATGCGTGGCTAGTTTCCGTCCTTCTACCGGTAGCGCAAAAGAAGTTAACAGATCGTTGGTCAGCTTGCTTTTTTGAGCCGCACTAGAAAGATTTTCAAAAGCTTTTTCGATCTTCGTGAAGTACTCATTTTCGGGAGAGTCCTTGAATTCTGTAATGGTTTGGACTACTACAGGTTTAAAGGTTTCAATAGCTGTCAATGGGGTGCCCGTTGCGTTCAAAGACTGGAACATGTCGAAGGCCCAGTCATCGTTTGCAGGTTTGATGATGGTAAAACAGCAACGATCCAATAGATAGTGACAGACAGAAAATGTCTGCACTAAGGAAGATAGATGATAAGAAAAGGTGTTCTTGTCTGTTATATCTCCAATCTCTAATATCTCTCTTAATGTAGGGCGTTCATATTGCCATAAGTTATCTTCATCGATTTTTTCGAAAATAGATTGTGCGTCGCAAAACTCAGAATTGTCTAAATGTGCTAAAGCGACACGTTTTGTCAGCCAAGCATAGATGTCCTTAAGGTTGCGACCGGCATTGGACTGTTTGTCAAACGAAGGCATCAATCCATTATTAAAGAAATGCTCGATAAAGCCATACAAATAGGCTGCAATTTGTGAATGATAACTGTCGTTCTTTTGCTCACGCATCACCCACTTGTCCAGATTGCCCCGTATGATTTTAGGCTTTATGGTTGGGTTACCACGATTGAGGTCTACGCCAAACACATTTTGAAGTTTTTTCTTCCAATCTGCACAGGCTTCTTTTATCTCTGCCGTAATGTCTTCTTTGTCGTACGGTTCTTCCAGTTTCTTTGCTGTTTTTTCTAGGCGCTCTTCGACGACATTGATTTGTTTGTACAAAAGAGCAGAGATGAGTGCAATGGTGGATAATCGTTGTTGACCGTCGATCACTTTTTCAATAGCGGGAGGAAGGGCTTTAGTATCCTGTGGCTGTATATTGTTTTTATCGGATTCCGTTACGGTGATGATGGTGCCAAGAAAACGTATTTGGTTTTCTGTGCTATCATCCGACAGATCTTCGATCCCTTTCGAAATGTCTTCTAGCAACTGTTCTATGTTCGAAGTATCCCAGCTATACTCACGCTGATACAAAGGAATGTAAAAACCAACACCTGGTTGTACAAAGTACTCGTAGATACTTCTATTCTCGGTGTTAAATGCTTTATCTATGTTGATCATTCTGTAATTTTCTGTAATTGTATTTTTTTGTCGCCATATTAGAAGGTTCAATATGAGGAGAAGCTAATTGGACGATTGTACTTGTTGAGACAACCAATGATTAAATGTATTTTGTTGAATTAAGAATAATATGCTGCCGAATTTATCGCGATCCGATAAATACAGAGAGTGTCTAATCATTGTATATGGATTTAAATAATTTGCGGGTGAATTACTCACAATTTCGATGTTGTATTGCTTAATCTTATCTAGGTTTTCTTTGAGACTGTCTGCGAGTTCATTTTGCGTTAAAGTCGGTTTTAATTTTAGAAGTTCATGAACAAATCCATCAGCTTTATATGGGATAAATTGATACGTAGGAAAGTGGTTCGCAACAACCGAGAGAAAGGAAAGAACATTCAATGGTTGGTTCGGTTCACTCTCTGTTTTTGCTTTTTCTTCAAATTCTGTTGTGCCAAGCTTTATATTGTAAAATTCGTCATCTGCAATTTCAAACAGTGCAGCAAGTCTATTAATGCGCCTTTTTAAGTCGGCCGGGATACTCTTTTTATATTTGATCTTATGATCTAGGACTGACCATGCATCTTGTATTATTGTTCTTATCTGTACCTCAAATCGGAAGTCTGCGAACTTTTTAAACTCTGGAAGCTTATTTCGTACACTATTTAGTTTTAAATCAATATGTAAGCTTTTGTAACCAAATTGATTTTCAGTATTGTCAAGAGATTTTATCTTGTCTGTTACTTCAACAACCGTAAAGTTTTTATTTAATATCTCCTGAACTTTTATAATCTCTTTCTCATATAAACAAACAATCCTTAACCCGATTAGATCTGTAATGCAGTCTTTAATTTCATAAGATTGTTTCGTTTCCTCTATTTGCTGCAGATATTTTCGCTTAAATTTACTAATACATTCTTCCTTGTCTTTTATTCTGTAAGTAATTGATTGAATTTCACAGTCATCACTGACTAGGGAATTTAGAAGAGATTTGAAATATTCTGCAGCTTGTTCAAATGTTTTGAAGTTATCGATATAGTATTTGTAAAAATCTTCAACCGCTTTTTCTAATTGAGTTGTTTCCATGTTAAATGTTTGTTGATTTTTTAAAATCACTGATTAAACAATCTTTACCACCCTCTTAAAATCCTCGACAGTATACCCGTATCCTGGCCCCATATCAAAGTCAGTACTATAAAAACCTAATGCTCTTATCTTATCTCTGATTTTCTTCTGCTCGTCTTTTCCGGCTTTTAGCTTTTGTTCTATTAAAGCAACTATCCTGTTTGCTTCGTCTTTTGTAAACCGATCTTTACCTTTCATAATCATGTAGTTTATAATTGTACTCTTCGCATCATGATTCTCCTTTTTAATATTCGTCGGCTATATCTTTTTCAGTTGTTTAATTTTGATGCCACCAAAAACAGTTTTGAACAATGTTCCTGTTTTTAACTTTTTAACTTCTTCTTTATTTTTTGTTCTGTATAAGGTTTTTCAGTATTTTCAAATTCAAAAACAATGACAGAGAAGCAGGTGTAATAATAAGTTGGTTGATCCATTTGTTATAGATGCTATTTCCCGCTCCTTTTATTCCCCTCTGCCTTTGTCTCTGCATCGACGACCACAATCTCAACTACTTCATTCTCCATTAGCTTTGACGGAGTACCATCGGCTTTTTTCTTAGGGACTTTTTTATATCGGATTACGATCTGTTCATCTTTAGGTATTCCATTAGGAAAAAGATCATCAAGGCTTTTTAAACCGAATACCTTTTTCAATATGCCAATATGACGTAGGTTGTATTTTTCGGGTTGAGATAGAGATTCGCATTTGCTTACAAATGTTTCTACAAAGCCCATTTTTGAACTTAGCATTTCTTGAGACCATCCCTTATCATCACGCAATTTTTTTATGTTCAATATCAATTCATATTCAATTCGGAATATAGCCTTAGTCTGGTGAAATTTAGTCATTTAATAAAATTTATACACCGAATATTTGGTGGTTTTAAATGTTGTTTGTATATTTGTTTTGTCAATCAAGGATTGGCATTGAAATGTTATAACTACATCTATGTTATAGATTGTGAGTTGAACGGGCCTCAAATCCAAAGAGTAGCAACTTTAAATTAACACGAGGCAGCAGGTTTAACCCACGTCTAAAGATTTTGCGTATTTTTACGCAAGCTTTAGGCAGGGCCTGTTGAATACTGTGTTAGGGGATGCTACTCCCCTGGATTTGGTAGGAGACAGACAACCCTGCCTTCTGTTTTTATAGCTCGTTCATCATAAACCAATAGATTATGAAAAGAACGATTTTAAACCACATCTATTACCCAGACCCGATCCAGGATCGCTGTCAACGTTTTTCCCGTAAACAACAAACAAAGAACATTATCTCAAGTCCTGAATAAAATAGAAAAACGGAAAAGGGGAGAAGAGCGGTAACTGATGTCTTTATAAAGGACATCAAATCAAAATGCTCACGAGATTTAAAATCCCTGTGAAAATAAACACCCCATCGGATGTTAATCTTCTCTACTTCTTTTCCTGACCGACCTTCAAAAACCTGACAACGCATGATTGTGCGGAAATAATTGGTTCGATAGTTTTATTTTATTCTGACACAATAAATCTAACTATTCTTTTCCAATTTCCCAAAATGATTGTGGTCATCATTTACTCCTAAAATAGGAGTGAAGGTCGGTTCTTTTGTTTTTTACTGAGGTCATATATGTGAAATGGGATCAAATGAAGAGGAAAGTAGGATTCATGTTTGATGACGTTATCTGACAATCCTATCATTTTCTGAATACATTATCGTCTCAGTTTCTAAACACCAACCAATTATTATTACCGATTTAATCTATTTAATTATGACACATCTAAATGCACATAGATTGGGAAATACCACCCGATCTAAACAAGCTATTAATCCTGAATTTTTATTTTCAAACGTCCCATTAAGTTTCTTAAGCGGAGTGATATTATTGTTTCACATGTTGTTTAGTAGTTCCGTGCTAGCGCAGTCTCCGAAACCGGAGGTTGCCGCTGGCTCAGGCAAACCCCCAAGAACCGTTATTGTAGGTCAAAAAGTCCCTACTGACTTTTGGAATCAAAAGCATACGATCTATGAAGACGGTCAAACTCGGGTGATCACACTTAAAGAATTTAAAGGCAAAGTGTTGGTATTGGACTTTTGGTCCGTCTCATGTGGAAACTGTATTTTTCATCAAAAGGCGATTTCCTATTTCAAAGAGCAATATCCTGAAGACCTTGAAGTCATCATGGTCAATCCACTAAAAACCAAAGACAGTTTGAACCAAATTACCGCGTTTGAAGATAGGTTTCGCCAAGAATATTTCCCTGATGGTATTCGGAGCATTATCCTGGATAAGGAATTATCCAATCTATTTGCTGTTCGCGGTTTCCCAACCTACGTATGGATTACGCCAGGTGGCATGGTGCAGACCATTACGTTCTGGAATTTTTTGAACAAGGATGCAGAGATGCGATTCCGTAGAGGTAAGGGAATATGAAAGCAAGGGACTTAATCTTTATAATTGCAATCCTATGCGGTTATGCGAATCAGCTATTTGCGCAGATATCGATTTCAGGAAAAGTTGTCCAGGAAGATGGATCGGCAATTCCTGCGGTGAGTATTTTCAGTCCGGTAAATCAAAAAAGCTATCAAACGAATGATAAAGGTAATTTTTCGATGCTTGTAAACGCAAAGGGCAAACTTGTTTTTACCCATCAAAACTATGATACGGTGTATATAGATACAAGTGACTATCAAAAATACCTGATGATTACTATGAAACGAAAAACCATTGGTATCGAAGAGCTGCATATTATCCAAACCGGATACCAAAAGATTTCCAGAGAACGGTCCACAGGGAGTTTCGAACAAATGGGACGCAAAGAAATTTCACAGCGCCCTACCAGCAATATCTTTCAGAACATGGAAGGATACTTACCGGGCGTGATGTTCGATAAAAGAAGCGGAGATAACAAATTTCATGTACGTGGAATCAATTCATTGACAGAAACGATGACCGCTCCTTTATTGATCGTGGACAACTTTCCCTATGCTGGAGATATTGATGCGATCAACCCGCAGGATATAGAATCTATCTCAGTCCTTAAGGATGCCGCTGCCGCATCGATCTGGGGATCGAGAGCGGGAAATGGTGTGATCGTGATAACCACCCGAAAATCTAAAGATGGAAAAGTGCGGGTGGAGGGTGGCCTTAACTACGTCACGATGGGAAAACCGCGTCTGCTGGATATGCCTATCTTGGATTCCAGGTCATTTATGGACATTGAAAAAGAGTTGTTTGATCAGGGTATATACGATGCGGCGCTGAATGAAAGCTCTGTGAGTAGAACCATGCTGAGCCCATATGTTGAGATGCTTGACAAGGTGAGAAAAGGGGAGATATCCGAATCGGAATCAACCGAACTAACTGAAGCATTTCGGGGGCGGGACTATCGAAAGGATCTTTTGGAACATTATTATCGCCATACCTTCATGCAGAAATACAATATGTCTGCAACGGGGGGTACCCCAGATTTTCACAACCGTATTTCGCTGACCTATGACCGTGATCAGCAGGGGACAGTGACCAATAAATACGCACGCGAAGGACTGATTTGGTCCGGAATGTATAAACCAGGGAAAGCCATTTCGATAGATTACCTGTTGTCATTAAATGGGCAGCAGTCCACGATGAGCCTGGAAGGCTTGAACTATCCGTTAAGTCCTGGTGGTGGAAGAAGCACGTTATATCCTTATGCGTCCCTGGTCGATGGAGAGGGAAACCCAATAACTATGGAAAGGCAATTTTCAAATGAATATTTGGAAGAGTTCAGCGATCAGCTGCCTTATGAATGGTCTTATAAACCACTACAAAATATATGGGAGTCTACTAGAAATCATAAAACGATGCAAGGGCGGGCGAATCTGGGCATCAGTTATAAGTTGTTCCCCTTTTTGACCTTGAGTGGAAAATATGCACATACGATCCAATCGGACCGCGACCAGGATCATTATGGCAGGAACTCCTATTATGTGCGAAACTTGCAGAATTCATATTCCTCGATGATCGATGGAAAGGTTTTTACACCTATTCCTGAGGGCGGCATATTTGATGATGACAGATCAGCATTGGTGGAACGGCGCGGGAGAATCCAAGCAGATATTGACCTACCTTTTTTTAGCCACCATAGATTTACTTCGCTGATCGGCGGAGAGGTTTCTGACCAACCCCGGGAATCCGATTCCTACCGGTATTACGGGTATGATGAATTGATGAAAACCCATCAGTTTGTGGATTACCTTACGATGTACAATACTTTCCAAGGTATCTTGGGAAATACGACAATTCCGAGGTATGGTGAACTTTCATCAAAGAATACCCGGATGGCATCATTCTTCGGAAATGCAGCTTACGGTTATATGGAGAAGTATTTTTTGAATTTCTCGATGAGAAAAGATGCCTCCAATACCTTTGGAATAGGCACGAATTGGCGCTGGAACCCATTGTGGTCATCCGGAATAGCTTGGAATATCCATCGGGAAAAGTTCATGGAAAATATTTCGTTCGTTGATCAATTAAAGTTAAGGGCTACTTGGGGCCATAGTGGAAATTCTGGCGGATTGGGAACCTCCCTACCAGTGATCCTAGAAATCAAGAACTATACCCTGAACCCCGAGCGGCAGGCTTACCTTTACAGCCTTCCCTATGTTGACCTAAAATGGGAGGATGTCCGCATGATGAACGTGGGCCTGGACTACAGTCTTTTTGACCGGAGAATTTCGGGTAGCTTGGAATATTTCAATAAAAAATCGACTGATATCCTCGCTCAGGATCTATTGGAGCCCACTTTGGGCATGAACAGCATGATGAAAAACGTGGCCAACATGAAGGGAGAGGGTATTGACATGAGCATAAATACCCTCAATATCCAGCGAGAATTCACTTGGTCCACCAACGCCTATTTCTCCATGGTAAGGGATAAGGTCACGAACTATTTCGGAGGGAATAGGGAGTCCAGAGACTATCTATCGGCCAGGGGGCTGAGCCTTTACCCGACTGAGGAGTGGGGATTATATCCAATTTTTGGATTGCGTAGTCCAGGTTTGGACAACGAAGGAGATCCGGTCGGGTTGCTGAACGGTGAACCGTCCAAGGACTATGTCAAATTAAACGATGATTCGCTTCAAAGTCTAAAATACTTTGGATCAGGTATGCCGAGGTTCCATGGTTCCCTCCGGAATACGTTTTCCTATCGTGGGATTACCTTAAATATCAATATCATCTTTAAGGGCGGGAATTACTTTTCCAGAAATACGGTGAACTATTCCAGCTTGGTCAACGGATGGACCGGCCATGCTGATGCACAGCTTCGCTGGCGGAAACCGGGGGACGAAGCGATAACTGATGTACCTGCCCTAAAAATTCCATTAAACTCCAATCGGGACTTCTTTTATATGTATTCGCAAAGAAATGTGGAACCAGGTGGATTCATCCGAATTCAGGATATCAATCTTAGCATACCAATCCCATTAGGCAAGGCCGTTGATGCTTCGGTCAACTTCTACATGGGAAATGTGGCATTGCTGTGGAGGGAAAACGGAGCCAAATTGGATCCTGAGAACCTGTCCATTCCCGGATCGAGAACCTATTCCGTTGGATTAAATCTAAAACCTAAGAAATGATGAAAACTAAGCTTATTGCGTTATTGGGGATTTGTATATTAGTTGTGTCGTGTAAGGATTTTCTGGCTTTAAAGCCAGAAACATCCTATAGCCACCCCGAAACGTTGGAGGATATCAACGCTTTATTGAACTATGAATCCAGGGTAAATGGAAACTATCTGGGAAATATCGAATCGGGAACGGACGACTTTGAGATCGATTTCTCAAGTTACAACACGCGTTCTGCCTATTATCAAGAGCTATACCGCTGGGATGAAGAGCCTTTTTCTGATGATGGCGGAGCGGGTGAAAACTGGCTCTTTCCATATGAAACCATCCTATATGCGAATGTAGCTCTTGAATCGTTAGAAAGGGTGAAAGGTGGAGACCCAGCATTGAGGAAGCGCCTGGAAGGCGACGCCCTTTTTATCCGGAGCTATCGATTCTTCCAACTGATGCAGGTCTATTCCCCTCCCTATATGGTTGGAGACCAGGACAGCCCCTACGGAATTCCACTCCGACTCAGTTCTAATGTCAACGAGAAGTCTGTCAGGGCAACCGTGAAGGAGGGATATCGACAGATCATCGATGATCTGAGCAGATCAATCCAATTGCTTCCGGAAGAGGTCAGCTATAAAACAAGGCCTGATAAGTCTTCAGCATACGCACTGTTAGCAAGGGTACAATTGTCAATCGGTAATTATAGACAAGCACTGGAATGTGCTCAACAGTCTCTACAACGAAATTCGAAACTGATGGATTATAATACGCTTGATCTTTCCGCTACCTATCCCTTTATGCCATTGAACCAGGAGGTCATTTACCATGGCAGGAGCGGGGCATCTGGATCTTTAATGGCATCGTCGCGGTTGACGATCACGCAGGATCTGTTGGGTATGTATAGCGAAGATGATCTACGTAAGAAGGCCTTTTTTGTAGCAAGAACCCCGGATAGATATCGATTTAAAGGTTTCTATAATGGATCTGCTGCCAGTTATTTTGCTGGGATTGCTGTTGATGAGATGCTGCTAATCGCTGCTGAGTGTCTAATTCGTGAAGGAAAAGTAAATGAAGGCATGGAGATGCTCAACATTCTGCTTGCCAATCGGTACGACAGGACTACCTTTGTTCCCCGTAGAGCCGCTAATGAACTGGAAGCACTGAGGCTCGTTTTGAACGAAAGGAGGAAGGAACTCGCCTTTCGAGGGATTCGCTGGACGGACCTACGACGGTTGAACCGGGATCCAAGGTTTGCTAAAACGATCCGAAGAACCTATCCAAACGACGATGGCGAATCTGTGGAGGCCATACTTTTGCCTGAAGATCCAAGGTATTGTTATTACATTCCCCGGCAAGTGATTGAAAAGAGTGGGATGGTGCAGACCAAGCGATAAAAAAGGCAGGCTTATGCCTGCCTTAATTACGGTTTAATTTACCTACTTACTTTAATCTACCTTCTCTCTCAAAGCAGTTACTGTTTCGTTAGTAACAGGAGTGCTAGCAAAGGCATCGTTGATGCGATCTTTTACTGTAGAGGAGCCGGTTGCAATTGCACTCATATCAGGATGGCCGGCTGCATTTGCTGGCGCAGATATGGTGCATACTTCTTCTTCCTCACCTTCACAAAGCTTATTAGGATCTGGACTTAAGGAGTATTTGGTAGAATCAAGCCTGGAATCGGTAGAATTTCCATGGAAGTACCAAGTAGCTGGAATTGAACTCGTTTTAATGGTTTCATTCTTTTTAGTGAATGCTTGAAGAAAAAGAACGGACATTAACAGACAGCTGAATACTAGAACAGCTGCGTAAATTGATTTGCTTTTTAAAGTTTTCATATGTGATAATTTTGATTTAGATTACTTTATTAACACCTATGGCCATTCAAGATCCTAGATCTTCGTGAATGGCCATTGTCTGGAATGGCGCAAACCTTTTAGGGTTAAACTGTCTGAACTTCATAATGGACTAACATTGGTTGTTACTGAATGGTAAAACTAGGTAGAGAAGCAGGTGTGTAGGTATACCTTTTTTGTAGAAAATGTATTCTATTAGTTGTCTGAATATGTAGACTGCTGTAATTTCCGAAAAGCTCCCATGGACGTGCCAAATTTCTTTTTGAAGGCTCTGTTGAGTGAGTTAACGTCGGAGTAACCAAAAACTAGGGCAATTTCCAAAAGTCTCAAATTGCTATTCGATAACAAATCTGAAATTCTCAGCAGGATGGAATCTCGAATGACCTTGGTCAAAGTAGTTCCTTTTATGGTTTTAAACGCTGCATTCAATCTTGAAGGGTAAACTGAATTTCTCCTCGCTAAGCGAGAGGGCATCGGAACTTCATTCCTTTCTAAGGAAATCTTAATATCGGAGAGCGTTTGTTCCACTAAATGTATGTTGGTTGATTTTATGGATTGTGGGAAAATCAAATTTCTGTATGCTGAAAGAACGATGGGAACATATTTTAATAGGTGCTGGTCAAATGAAGAGTTGCTGTTAATTTTCCAATTTATTAATCTGGAAATTTTATTGAGAAAATATCTATCGAATTGTGCTAGTTTTAAAGAAGATAGTGGAAGTTTTTTGTATTGAAGGATAAAAGCGGATAATTCTGGATGATGTGACGATAAGACGCTCATCATCTCTGGATGGATAGTGATCGTGAGGATCTCAATGGGGTAGCTTTCAGGGTTAGCATTAAAAGTAGATGGCAGTGCATGGACCAATACACATTCCATTCCCATTATATTTATTTGTTGAGAATTTGCTTTTTGGACCGTATAGCTGATTTTTCCTTGCAGGCACACAATAAGCACATAGTTTTCCCGAATGCATTGAATTTCAATTTGAGATCTTTTCTTTCCGGTAATCAGAAAATGCTCGATCAAAAATGAACCACGTTCGTAGAAAGCATATGAAAGCTCTATAGCATGGTT
>Ga0308157_10001708_pt1 | contig 41802 bp, 34 predicted proteins | sample PhyBR1_FD_201035 | JGI IMG/M metagenome (GOLD analysis project Ga0308157, IMG submission 201035) | Phyllosphere microbial communities from UC Gill Tract Community Farm, Albany, California, United States - DLSLB.R1 | ecosystem: Host-associated > Plants > Phyllosphere > Unclassified | place: USA... | reverse complement strand
GGCCGATAGGTTATTAGAATATACAGCGACAATTTCGCAGCGTGAAGCGCAGGCGCAATTGCTCGATAACATGGATTTGGAGCGCGAGCGGGGCATTACCATTAAAAGTCATGCCATACAGATGAACTATAAAGTTGGTGGCGAAGAGTATGTTTTTAACTTAATTGACACACCCGGACACGTAGATTTTTCATACGAAGTTTCACGTTCAATTGCTGCGTGTGAAGGTGCCCTACTCATTGTGGATGCCTCACAAGGTATCCAGGCACAAACCATTTCGAATTTATACCTGGCTTTAGAGCACGATCTGGAAATTATTCCGATTTTAAATAAGATGGATTTACCCGGGGCAATGCCTGAAGAAGTAAAAGACCAGATTATTGATCTGATTGGCTGTAAACGTGAAGATATTATTCCTGCATCGGGTAAAACCGGTATGGGTATCCCCGAAATTCTGCAAGCCATTGTAGACCGTGTTCCGGCTCCGGTTGGTAATCCTGACGGTGAACTACAAGCGCTGATTTTCGACTCTGTTTTTAACTCTTTCAGGGGAATTATTGCTTATTATAAAGTTGTAAACGGCGAAATTAAAAAAGGCGATAAAGTAAAATTCATCAATACCGGAAAAGAATACCTGGCCGATGAGGTCGGCATTTTGAAACTGGATATGTCGCCACGCAGTGTGGTAAAAACCGGAGATGTGGGGTACATTATTTCGGGTATTAAGGAAGCCCGCGAAGTGAAGGTTGGGGATACGATTACCACAGTTGCCAGACCTGCTGCCGAAGCTATACAAGGATTTGAAGAAGTAAAACCCATGGTATTTGCCGGTATTTACCCGGTTGATACAGATGAGTTTGAGGAATTACGCGAAGCGATGCATAAGTTGCAGCTAAACGACGCTTCTATTGTGTTTGAACCGGAAAGTTCTGCTGCATTAGGCTTTGGTTTCCGTTGCGGTTTCCTGGGCATGTTACACATGGAAATCATCCAGGAGCGTTTAGAGCGCGAGTTCGATATGACGGTAATTACTACGGTTCCCAACGTATCGTACCTTGCTTACACGACCAAAGGTGCCGAAATAGTAGTGAATAACCCATCTGACTTACCTGATCCAAGTAAACTGGATTCGGTTGAGGAGCCTTTTATTAAAGCCAATATCATTACCAAAGCCGAATTTGTTGGCCCGGTAATGTCGTTGTGTATCCAAAAACGGGGTATTATTGTTAACCAGTCGTATTTAACATCTGACCGTGTTGAATTGGTTTTTGAAATGCCAATGGGTGAAATTGTATTTGATTTTTACGATAAATTAAAGACCATTTCTAAAGGTTATGCTTCTTTCGATTATCACCAGGTAGGATACCGCAAATCGGATTTGGTACGTTTAGATATGTTATTGAACGACGAACCTGTTGATGCTTTATCTTCCTTAATCCACAGGAGTAATGCTTATGATTTCGGAAAGAAAATCTGCGAAAAATTAAGAGAATTAATCCCGCGTCAGCAGTTCGAAATTAAAATACAGGCTTCCATTGGTGCCAAGGTTATTGCCAGGGAAACGCTAAGTGCCTTACGTAAGGATGTAACTGCTAAGTGTTACGGTGGTGATATTTCCCGTAAACGTAAGTTATTGGAAAAACAGAAAAAAGGTAAAAAACGCATGCGTCAGGTAGGCAACGTAGAGATTCCGCAAACTGCATTTATGGCTGTTTTAAAATTAGACTAAAACTATTATAAGCAAGATACAAGTATCAACTTGCGAGACTACTTGCTAAACTTGATACCAGATACAATAAAAATGAAACTATTAGACGGTAAATACGTATCAGAAAAAGTTAAAGTTCAGATTGCGGAAGAAGCAGCTGAATTTTTGAATAAAAGTGGTCGTAAACCACACCTTGTAGCGATTTTAGTGGGTAATGATGGTGGTAGCGAAACTTATGTGGCGAGCAAGATGAAAAACTGTGAAAAGGTAGGTTTTAAATCTTCCCTGCACCGTTACGACAATTCGGTTACTGAAGCTGAATTACTGGCCAAAATTGAAGAAATCAACCAGGATGCTGATGTAGATGGCCTGATTGTGCAATTGCCTTTGCCTAAACACATTGATCCAGAAAAAGTAACTGAAAAAATAGATTACCGTAAGGATGTAGATGGTTTCCATCCGGTAAACCTGGGCAGAATGATGCGCAATTTACCTTGCTTCATTCCGGCCACTCCATATGGTATTTTGTTGATGTTGCAGGAATACAGTATCGATACAACCGGTATGCATTGCGTAGTAGTTGGCCGCAGTAATATTGTCGGCAGTCCGATGAGTATTTTAATGGCGCGTAATGCAAATCCGGGTAACTGTACCGTAACGCTTACCCACTCCAGAACAAAAGATTTAAAAGAGCAGATACTTCAGGCGGATATTATTATTGCCGCAATTGGCAAAAAGAATTTTGTTACGGCCGATATGGTTAAACCAGGCGCCATTATTATTGATGTAGGCATTAACCGCGAAAACTCTACCGAAACTAAATCGGGCTTTAAACTATATGGCGATGTTGATTTTGACAACGTTGCACCAAAAGCCTCATATATTACTCCTGTACCAGGCGGCGTGGGTTTAATGACTATAGTCGGTTTATTAAAAAACACGCTGGCTTCGGCAAGAAAAGAAATATACTCGCAAGACTAAAGGCGAAAGCTATAGAGACTAAAGCATGGAAAGCGGTTCATTTTTGAATCGCTTTTTTTGTATAATACAATGTATCTTAATTTAATGATAGATTACTAAAAAAGGTTCTTCCTCTCTCCCTTCCTGCCATCCACTTTATTAGATTTTTCGACCCGGTGCACTTAATTTAAAATGGCGATCCTTTTTCAGTGCTTGAAAAGACCAAAGAATTAATGACTATTGAGCAAATGAACCAACGTAATCATCCCCAAAGCTTGCTCCACCAGCTTTCTTCAAAACCAATGTACAGACCATCTTCCCTTAATTCGGTTGGGTAGATCCGAATGTAATCTCCCTGTCCCTCTGCTCCTCTTCCGGTTTCGAGACTGTATTCATATCTGTGAATCGGGCATACCAGATTTCCGTTCTTGCACCAACCTCCGCTAAAGTGCCCACCTGCATGCGGGCAATGGGACTGCGTAGCGATAATTTTATTTTTGTTATTAATTATACAAAGCTGTTTCCCTTCAACCGAAATGGTTTTAATGGCATCGGAATGAGGAATCTGATTATTGTTTAACGCTTTAAACCACTTCATAGCACTAAAATACAGCAAATAAATATCACTATTATTTCATCTTTCTATTAAATTTAGAATTAGCGCCAGCTTCACCATATTTTTTTAAGATATTTGCATCCTCAAAAATGAAACAGGAAATTCCAGAAGACGGCACATTACTTCCTTTAATGGAAGAATTTTACACCATACAGGGCGAAGGATTTAACACCGGCAAAGCGGCTTATTTTATCCGTTTGGGCGGTTGCGATGTAGGTTGCCATTGGTGCGATGTCAAAGAAAGCTGGGATGCAGAAATGCACCCGCTGACCGCTTCGGATGTTATTGTTGAAAATGCGGACCGATTTCCGGGTAAAGCAGTTGTAATTACAGGTGGAGAACCCTTGATTTATAACCTTGATTACCTGACGAATAAACTAAAAGAAAAAGGAATTCTTACTTTTATCGAAACTTCAGGTGCCTATCCGCTTTCTGGTAACTGGGACTGGATTTGTTTATCTCCTAAAAAGTTTAAAGCGCCAAGGCCTGATATCACCCCTTTCGCGAACGAGCTGAAAGTAATTGTTTTCAATAAAAGTGATTTTAAATGGGCTGAGGAATATGCAGCAATGGTATCGCCGGGCTGTAAACTATACCTGCAGCCTGAGTGGTCAAAATCAAAGGAAATTACACCAATGATTATCGATTATGTGATGGCCAATCCGAAATGGGAAATTTCTTTACAAACACACAAATTTTTAAATATTCCTTAAAAACTATACATTAGCTTTATAACCAAATGTTAATGTATGAGGTTTTGTTTGTTCCTATTCTGTTTTAGTTTTTTGAGTTTTTACGCATTGGCGCAAAGCTCGGCCAATAAAAAAGCACAAAATTCTTTTGAGAATGCTGGCGCGGCTATTCAAAAGCAGGATTTTGCCAGTGCAGAACAACTGCTAAAAAGTGCTGTTGAAAGTGATCCGCTTTTTCAGAATGCCTATATTTTTTTAGCAGGTGTTTATAAAATCCAGCGAAAATATCCCGAAGCCAAAGGCGCCTATCAAAAAGCCCTTCTCATCAATAAAAACGTAAAACCAGAAGTAATTTTTGGTCTGGCCGAAACCGAATTTGCTACGCAGGATTATACTAAAGCCAGACAAGATTTCGAAGCTTTCCTAGCCCTGGATGCTTCATCAGATCGTGCAAAAAAAGCAAAAAAATATCTGATGGATTGTGATTTTGCAATTTTAGCTGTTAAAAAGCCGGTAAAGTATGTTCCAACCAACCTTGGGCAAGGTGTAAATACTACAGATGCGGAATATTTCCCTGCACTAACTGCCGATGGTGAAACTTTGATTTTTACACGCCAGGTTAATGGCAACGAAGATTTCTGGACTTCACAGTTTAAAAATAATACCTGGACTCAGGCTACGCCATTATCGGCCAAAATAAATACCACCCGGTATAACGAAGGTGCACAAACCATCTCGCCCGACGGAAAATATTTGTTCTTTACTGGCTGCAACCGGCCAGACGGACTTGGCCGATGTGATATTTACGTTTCGCACCGCGAAGGTAAAGACTGGGGCGAGCCTTACAATGTGGGTAAGCCGGTAAACTCTGAGTATTGGGAATCGCAACCGGCCATTAGTCCCGATGGCAGAACCTTATATTTTATTAGTAACCGCCCAGGTGGTTCCGGTGGTTATGATATATGGAAGAGTACCATTACTGATGATGCCAAATGGGAACCTGCAATAAACCTGGGGCCGGAGATTAATACAGCATACGATGAAAACACACCATTCTTACATGTAGATGGTAAAACCCTTTATTTTTCATCAGATGGATGGCCGGGCTTTGGCAACAAAGATATTTACTACAGCCGTATGGATGATACTGGAAAATGGCAGAAACCCATTAACATGGGTTATCCCATTAACTCGTTTGATGATGAAAGTGGTTTGGTCGTGAGTGCCGACGGAAATTTTGGCCTGTTTTCATCTAATTTAAAGAACGGCTTTGGCGCACAGGACATTTATAGTTTTGGGATGCCTGAACAAGCCAAACCAACCAAAATCACCTATGTTAAGGGGATTGTTAGAGATAAAGACACAAAGAAAACCATTGAAAGTAATGTGCAGGTAATTGATCTAAAAACCAACAAAACTGTTTTTGATGATTATACCGATCCGGAAACAGGCGAATTTTTAGCGGTAATGCCAATTGGGAGCGATTATTTATTTAATGTAAATGCCGAAGGTTATTTGTTTTATTCAGAAAATTTCGAACTGAAAGCTGCAGACATTAACAAACCTTATCAAATTGAAGTGGCAATAGAAAAAATAAAACAAGGGGGAAATGTCACACTCCGTAATATCTTTTTCGATACCAACAAATTTAACCTGCTTCCTGCTTCCATTCGTGAACTCGACTTACTAATCGAATTTCTTCATCAAAACGAATCAGTAAATATTGAAATTCAAGGACATACCGATAATGTAGGCGATGACAAGCTGAACGAGAAATTATCTTTTAACCGTGCCAATGCAGTTTACGATTACCTGATTAAAAACCAGATTGATGCTAAAAGGCTTACTTTTAAAGGTTTTGGTGCAAGTAAACCTATTGCTGATAATAAAACTGAATTGGGCAGGAAAAACAACCGCAGAACATCTTTTGTAATTACCAAGGTTTAATTTTGTAGCATTCGGTAAAGGGAAATTAAAACTTTTTTCCTTTCATAACCCTGATTTCTGATCCTTCTGCAAGCATTACTGAATCGGGTTTAGTCTGGTTTAAAAATGCAAAATCATCGCCATAATTAATCCCAAAATCTACTGATATAGTGTGATCTTTAACCGGGTAAGCTTTCCAGCGCGGATGCTCTACTCCATACTCTGAAGTTTGTCTGTTGTTAAGCCTGGTATATCCCCAATAATGTTCGGTTATAAATTCCTCCTCGCTTCCTACTTCAATATCTTTGGCCATTGAGTCTGCGGTAACAGAAAACTTATTCCAGTTTCCGTTCTTCCAAAAATAAGCTACCTCAAGCTGATGCTCTTGTTCAATCCATATGTGTTTCATGGGGAGAGTTTGGTAGTTCTCTTTGTAAATCGTATTGGCTACAAAGGTAATAGCGGGCTTAGGTACAATTTCTTTAATAAATACCACACCACGTTTCCAGCTATCTCCCTCTTTAAACCTCACATAAAACCTGAGGTTAACTTCTTCAAAAGTGTTATGAAAAGGAATATTGAAACCACGCAACTTTACATCGACAAACATAAATCCAACAAGGCTCACATAATATTTCCCTTGCCAACTATCCAGTTCGGTATTAGCCGGTAAATATGCTAAAAGAATTTCCTTATCCACAGCATATTGTGCAAGCGCAAGCTTACGCCACTCTGCGGTTAAGAAAACTCCTTTGTTTGAAAGCATTACAAAACCGCTTGTCTGATACGGATTAGCTTCGTTAAAGTTTCTTCCAGCAAATCTAAATGCAGCATGTTAGCACCATCTGATTTTGCATTAGCCGGATCGGGATGTGTTTCGATGAACAAGCCATCTGCTCCAACAGCAATAGCCGCTTTGGCAATAGTTGAGATCAGTTCGGGTTTACCACCTGTAACACCACTGCTTTGGTTGGGTTGCTGCAAACTGTGTGTACAATCCATTACCACTGGTACACCAAAGCTTTGCATTTCGGGTAAACCGCGATAGTCAACAATCAGATCCTGATAACCAAAGGTATTTCCACGATCGGTTAAAATTACTTTATCATTTCCTGCCTCTTTAATTTTCTCCACAGCAAATTTCATTGAACCAGCTGATAAAAACTGACCTTTTTTTACGTTAACGACTTTACCTGTTTGGGCAGCAGCAATTAACAAATCGGTTTGGCGGCACAAAAATGCAGGAATCTGCAATACATCAACATAAGCAGCAGCCATAGCGGCTTCATCACTTTCGTGAATATCAGTTACCGTTGGCACCCCAAATTCTCGGCCAACACGCGCTAAAATCTTTAAAGCTTTTTCATCTCCAATGCCAGTAAAAGAACTGCCTTTACTCCTGTTGGCCTTGCGGTAAGAACCTTTGAAAATATAAGGGATTTGAAGTTTATCAGTTATGGTAATAATCTTTTCTGCAATACGCATGGCAATTTCTTCGCCTTCAATAGCGCATGGACCAGCCATTAAAAAGAAATTTCCTGAACCGGTATTTTTAAGTTTATCTAAGTAGTTAAGCATGTATAATGGAAAATGTATGATATAAGATGGAAAATGTTAGAAGTATGATGGGAGAATAACCGGATATATCATCCATATTACCTCTCCCATAATACATCAATTTCCTAATTCTGACATGAATTTAATACGCATCAATTGAATTTCTTCGCGCGTGTAATCAGTTTCGCCCAGCTCGTTTAAAGCTTCATCAATAGAATCGCTTTCTGCGGCCCTGAAATAATCGAAAACTTCATCCTGTCTGTCGTCGTCAATTACTTCATCAATGAAATAATTCAGGTTCAGTTTTGTTCCGGAGTTTACAATGGATTCTACCTCTTTCAAAATTTCCTCGTAAGTAATGCCTTTTGAATCAGCAATATCTTCTAGGCCAATCTGTCTGTCGATATTCTGGATGATAGATACCTTCATTTGAGATTTATTGGCCTGGGTTTTAATAATCAGGTCAATAGGGCGCTCAATGTCGTTATCTTCTACATATTTTTTAATCAGTTCGATAAAAGGTGTACCGAATTTCATTGCCTTGCCAGAGCCTACGCCCGAAATCTGGCGAAGTTCTTCCATGGTGATTGGATAATGCGTGCACATTTCCTCCAGCGAAGGATCCTGGAAAACCACAAATGGCGGAACATTTTTCTGTTTGGCAATTTTTTTACGTAAATCTTTAAGCAGTGATAAAAGATGTGTATCCAAAGCACCTGTGCCCTGTTTAGCATCGTCATCATCATCATCCGCTCCGCTTTCTATCGGCTCGTTTAAAATAAACTTCAAGCTATACGGGTTAACAATAAAATCTTTTCCCTGTCTGGTTAATTTTAATAAACCGTAGTTATCAATATCTTTAAAAAGGAAGTTATTTAACACTGCCTGACGCACAATTGATTTCCACATCAGTTCTCCATCTTCTTTACCAATTCCAAATTCAGGCACTTTACTGTGCTCATAGGCAATGGTTTGGGCAGTTTCTAAACCTAAGAAAACATTCAGCAAATGGGCATCATCAAACTTCTCGCCTGTTTTTTCAATGAATTTTAAAAGGGTTGATAAGTGATTTTCAACGTCGAACTGTTTTTTAGGCTTCTTGCAGTTATCGCACATGCAGTTACAGCCCGTTTCATTAAAGTTTTCACCAAAATAATGCAGAATCTGTTTACGCCGGCAAACGCCCGATTCGGCATAATCAATTACCTCTTTTAATATCTGTGTACCAATCTCCCGTTCGGAAACTGGTTTATCTTTCATAAACTTGGCTAACTTATCTACATCTTTTTGCGAGTAGAAAGCAATACAAACCCCTTCGCCACCATCACGTCCGGCCCTGCCCGTTTCCTGGTAATAGCCTTCCATACTTTTAGGCACATCGTGGTGAATTACAAAGCGTACATCCGGTTTATCGATCCCCATACCAAAGGCAATGGTGGCAACAATAACCTCCGCGTCTTCCATCAAAAATTTATCCTGTGTTTCTGCCCTCACTTTCGGGTCTAAACCCGCGTGGTAAGGCAAAGCACTAATGCCGTTTAAATTTAGAGCTTCAGCTACTTCCTCAACTTTTTTACGGCTCAGGCAATAAATAATCCCCGATTTACCCGGGTTAGATTTGATGTATTTGATAATCTCTTTGGTAATATCGCGCTTGGGACGGATCTCATAAAACAGGTTGGGTCTGTTAAATGAAGATTTAAACAGAGTAGCTTCTGTCATTCCCAGGTTTTTCATAATATCCTGCTGCACTTTTGGTGTAGCAGTAGCTGTTAAAGCAATAATTGGAATATTATTCCCCAAACCAGCAATCACCTGTTTAATTTTACGGTATTCAGGTCTAAAGTCATGTCCCCATTCAGAGATACAGTGTGCTTCATCAACCGCAACGAAAGAGATTTTAATCAGATTTAAAAATTCGATATTATCTTGCTTGGCCAACGATTCGGGCGCAACATACAATAATTTAGTCTGACCACTTAAGAGATCAGATTTAACTTGCGTAATTTCAGATTTATTGAGAGATGAATTCAGAAAATGAGCTATACTGTCATTTCCGCCAAAGGCCCTTAATTGGTCTACCTGGTTTTTCATTAATGCAATTAACGGAGAAATCACAATTGCCGTCCCTTCACTCATTAAAGCTGGTAACTGATAGCAAATCGACTTTCCTCCGCCTGTTGGCATAATAACAAATGTATTATTGCCTTCTAAAATATTTGTTATGATCGACTCCTGATCACCCTTGAAATTGTCAAACCCGAAGAAATTTTGCAGGTTATCAAATAACGACTTTTTCACGTCCATTTTGTGTAATAAAATATGCGATGCTATTTTTCTATCCAAAATAACATAATTTTACAAGAATTTCAAGTATTAACAGACAATTATTTTCTCTTTGAAAAGTAAAAAATCAATTATACAATCGGCTGTAAGCACCTTAGAGCTCGAAGCAGCAGCAATATTAAATGTTGCCCAAAACATTAATAACGATTTTGAAAAAGTCGTAACCAGCATTTTACATTGCAAGGGCCGGGTGATTGTAACAGGAATTGGCAAAAGTGCAATTATTGCCCAGAAAATCGTTGCTACTTTCAACTCAACCGGTACACCAGCCATTTTTATGCATGCTGCAGATGCCATCCATGGTGATTTGGGGATGATCCAGGTAGATGATGTAATTATCTGCCTTTCCAAAAGCGGTAACACGCCCGAAATTAAAGTGCTTGTTCCTTTGCTCAAAACATCAGGAAACCTATTAATTGGCATGGTTGGTGAATTAGGTTCATTCCTCGCCGAACAGGCGGATCTGATCCTGAATACTGCTTTCGAAAAAGAGGCTTGTCCGCACAATCTGGCCCCTACTACCAGTACCACTGCACAGTTGGCTTTAGGCGATGCCCTGGCCATTTGCCTGCTGGAATGCCGCGAATTTAATGAAGCTGATTTTGCCAAGTACCACCCTGGTGGATCGTTAGGCAAAAAACTTTACCTGAAAGCAAGAGACCTGGCTTTATCTAATGAAAAACCATCAATTTCACCCAATGCACCAGTAAAAGATGTATTGATAGAAATTAGTAAAAACCGTTTGGGTGCAGTTGCTGTTGTAGATAACAGTAACCAGGTACTTGGAGTAATTACTGACGGCGATATCAGGAGAATGTTGGAAAACAACAATACCATTGAAAATTTAAAAGCCGAAGATATTATGGGTAGAACACCTAAAAGCATCCAGCATGATGCTTTAGCTGTCGATGCCCTGGAGGTTATCAAACAAAATAACATAACACAGTTGTTAGTTCTGGAACAAAACACTTATTTTGGCATCATCCATTTACACGACCTCTTAAACGAGGGGATTGTGTAATTTTAAAACATAAAATGAATAAAGATTATTATGCCTTAATTATGGCTGGCGGCGTAGGAAGCCGATTTTGGCCGGTAAGCAGAACAGAATATCCAAAACAATTTATTGATTTCTTTGGCATTGGTAAAACACTGATACAGAGTACTTATGACAGATTTTTAAAAATCTGTCCGCCCGAGAATATTTTTATTGTTACCAATGAAATTTACATCGATTTGGTAAAAGAACAACTGCCGCAGTTAAGCGAAAACCAAATATTAGCGGAGCCTTTACTCAGAAATACAGCGCCTTGTATTGCGTACGGAAGTTTGAAAATTGCTGAATTAAACCCCAATTCAACCATTGTAGTTGCGCCGTCCGATCATACTATTGGCAATTTGGACGAGTTTGTCAAATCTATTCAGCAATCGCTTGATGCAGCTTCAAAAAACGACTGTCTGATTACTTTAGGCATTAAACCAAACCGCCCGGATACAGGTTATGGTTACATACAACACACTGATTATGTACTGAATACCGATACTGACCTGCACAAGGTTAAGACCTTTACAGAAAAGCCTAACTTTGAACTGGCCAAATCGTTTATTCAAAGCGGCGATTTTTTATGGAATGCAGGAATTTTCATCTGGTCTTCTAAAGCCATTTTGAAAGCTTTTGAGAAACATTTACCAGACATGTATGAAATATTTAATGTAGGGAGATCGGAACTCAATACCCCGGGAGAAAAAGAATTTATCAACAACGCCTATTTCCAGTGCACCAATATCTCTATCGATTTTGGTATTATGGAAAAGGCTGAAAACGTTTATGTACTTCCATCAGATTTCGGTTGGTCTGACTTAGGTACCTGGGCTTCGATTTACGAGATGGCAGAGAAGGATTACGTTGGAAACGCGGTAATTCCATCAGAACAGGTAATCATGTTCGACTCTTCTAACTGCATGGTAAACGTACCCAAAGACAAGCTGGTGATTTTGCAGGGCTTACACGATTATATTGTGGTTGAGAACAATAATATGCTGATGATTTGCCCCAGAAACGAAGAGCAACGTGTTAAAGAGTTTGTAGCAGAAGTAAAATCACGTTTCGGCAATAAATTTATTTAAAAGGCTGTAAGATGGGCAGTGTTAATATAATTCTGTCCATCTTACACGATTACATCCTGAATTATACTGCTCTTTGTCTGATGGCTTCATACAAAATTACCCCGGCGGCTACCGATACATTGAGCGATTCGATTTTACCGGCCATTGGTATTTTAGCTAAATGATCAGCTACCCTTAACAGATCATTAGAAATCCCTTCATCTTCTGACCCCATTACAATTGCCGTTGGCATGGTATAATCTGGTGTATAGATCAGATCGTTCGTTTTCTCGGTGCAAGCTACAACCTGTAAGCCACTATCCTGTAAAAACAGGCAGGTTTTATGCAGGTTGGCATGGCGGCAAATGGGGATGTTAAATAAAGCACCAGCAGAGGTTTTAATAGCATCGGCATTAATTTGTGCCGCATTTTTTAAAGGTACAACTATGGCATGAACGCCAACACAAGCTGCTGTACGGGCAATAGCGCCCATATTGCGTACATCAGTTACGCTATCCAGAACCAAAACCAGCGGCACCTCTCCTTTTTCAAAAATAGCAGGTATAATGTCTTCAATATTTTGATAGGTAATAGGCGATATTACAGCTATAACCCCCTGATGGTTTTTTTGTGACATCCGGTTCAGTTTCTCTATTGGCACTGAGTTTAAAGGGATCAGCGTATCTTTTAAAAGCGCTTTCAATTCCAAGAATAATTCGCCACCTAAACCACGTTGCTGATAAATGGTTTCAATATCCCTTCCAGCTTTAACAGCCTCTATTACAGCCCTTATACCAAATATAAACTCATTATTTTCTTTTGCACGTTGTGGTCTTCTAAAATTATCCATGTTTTGAAATTGTTAGGCAAAAGTATTCAAATAAAATGTTTTCGCCCTCATCTATACCGTTCTTATTCACATTTAATTGTTTAAAAAAAAATATACTGCCAAAAAGCCTCAAAAAAATCAATTTGATTATGCTTCAATTTGTTAACAAAGAGCTAGTAACTTATTCAAACAACCCCATCAAAATTTAATTACTTTTGTGGAATGAGTAACGATAATGAACAAGGCGGAAAAAACAGCTTCGCTGCCCGGAAGAGCAGACTGAGTAATACAGTAAGTTCGATGGGAAAAATCCCGCCACAGGCACTGGATCTGGAAGAAGCAGTATTGGGTGCGCTCATGCTTGAAAAAGACGCTTTATCTGCTGTAATTGATGTTTTAAAACCTGATGTTTTTTACAATATTGCCCACCAGAAGATTTTTGAAGCCATTCATATTTTATTCCAGAAATCGAAACCGGTAGATATTTTAACGGTTACTTCAGAGTTACGCACCATGGGGGCGCTGGAGATTGTGGGTGGTGCCTATTATATTACGAGCTTAACCAACAGGGTTGCTTCTGCTGCCAATATTGAGTTTCATGCCCGTATTATCTCTCAGAAATACATCCAGCGCGAGCTGATCAGGATATCGACTGAAATTATTACCAATGCTTACGAAGATACGACCGATATTTTCGATTTATTGGATCAAGCTGAAAAAGGACTTTTTGAAATTGCCCAAAATAACCTGCGCAGAGATACGCAAAAAATGGAGGACATTATTAAACAGTCGTTAGCATCGCTTGAAGAATTAAGAACCAAAACAGATGGCCTAACCGGGGTACCTACGGGTTTTACCGGTTTAGATCGCATTACCGGGGGATGGCAAAAACAGGACTTGGTAATCATCGCGGCTCGTCCGGCGATGGGAAAAACCGCATTCGTACTTACCTGTGCACGTAATGCCACAGTTGATTTCCAAAGGCCTTGTGTGGTATTCTCGCTGGAAATGTCTTCGGTTCAGTTGGTTAACCGTCTTATTTCAGGAGAAGCAGAAATTGAGCAGGAAAAAATCAGAAAAGGAAATTTACAGGAATGGGAATGGCAACAGTTGCACAGCAAAATCGGCCGCTTAACTGAGGCTCCCCTGTTAATTGATGATACACCGGCACTTAATATTTTTGAGTTCAGGGCAAAATGCCGGAGACTAAAATCACAGTACGACATTCAACTGGTAATTGTCGATTATTTGCAGCTGATGCATGGTAAAGGCGAAGGTAAAGGTGGCGGTAACCGTGAGCAGGAAATCGGTAGTATATCAAGGGCCTTAAAATCGGTAGCAAAAGAACTCGATGTACCGGTACTGGCACTATCACAGTTAAGCCGTGCAGTAGAGAGCAGACCTGGTTTACAGGGAAAAAGACCAATGCTTTCGGATTTGCGTGAATCGGGCTCAATTGAGCAGGATGCAGATATGGTATTATTCTTGTACCGCCCTGAATATTATGGTATTACCGAAGATGAGCAAGGAAGATCACAGGCGGGTATTGGTGAAGTAATTATCGCCAAACACCGTAACGGTGAAACGGGTATTGTACCCCTTAAATTCGTTGGTAAGTTTGTTAAATTCCAGGATCTTGAAGAAGATTTCAATGCACCTCCAAGTTCTTTTGCTGCCGATCCGGCAGCAGGAATGTACCCATCTCAGGATTTTGAGAAGCAAAGTAATGTAATTATCCGTCCTTCAAAAATGGATGATTACAGTGATGATGATCCACCGTTTTAAGGAATTAATATAATGTGTCATCCTGAAACTAAATAGCTGACTTCATACTTACAAACCAGGATTAATCTATAAAAAATGCCCTGTATCTGAAAAAGAATACAGGGCATTTTTATGAAAAGTAAACTGATATTATTTTATCATTTAGAATAAATAAGCCAGCAAAATACCAGCCATAACAATTAGCGGCGGACTCACTTTGGTAAAATTGAGCAATAAAAAAGTAACCAACATAATGGCTAAAAAAAGCCAGTTAAACCCCATTGGAATTAACAGCAAAATAAACGCAGCAATAATAAAGCCTACACTTACCGCATTAATACCCGAAAGGCTGTGTTTAATCCTCGATATTTTTTTAAGATCGTCCCAAAAAGGTACAATAAACAAAACGAGGATTAATCCAGGTAAATTAATGCCAATTACACCAATTAAACCGCCCAAAATCTGCCCCCATAAACCGTAACCAAAATTCTTCATGCTTAATGCACCAAGGTAGCTGGTGAAAGAAAATGTAGGTCCGGGTAAGGCTTGTTGCAGCGCAAAACCTGATAAAAAGCCAGATGCATGCAAATAGTGCTTCATTTCTACAAACTCGGTAAACATCAACGGAACCAACACCTGTCCACCGCCAAAAACAAGTATGCCATTACGATAAAAGTTTTCCAGTAAACGGATAGGTAAACTAAAGGGCGAGGTTCGATTGATAATGGCACCTACTAAAGCGAACAACAGCAAAGCACCTAAAAAATAAATTAGTTTTCTGGGATTGACATTGGAGAAAAGTTTAACCCTAAGCTCTGCTTCTTCTTTTGGGGTTTCGATGGCTGATGAAATCATCCCTCCTATCAAAATAGATAAAGGAAAAACATAGGCATTGCGTAAAACTAAAGTGGCAATAACCGACGCAATGGCCAGAAATATAGAAACCTGAGATGATAATACTTTTTTGCCCAGTTGCCATGCACCATAAGCTACTATACCTAGTGCAATAGGTTGAATATATTCCAAAACGGCATTAAATTTCTGCTTCTGATCGAGCATGGCATAGCTAATCGCGGCAAAAGTCATGACGCTTGCTGTTGGTAAAATCCAGATTAGAAAAGTAATAATGGCAAGTTTCAGTTTACCTACCTTCCAGGCTATACCTACCAATGTTTGCGTAGAGGCCGGCCCCGGTAGTACCTGTGCCAGTGCATTTAACTCTAAAAGCTCTTCTTCTGAAATGAATTTAGTACTCTGTACAAAATATTTAAGCAATAAAGCCAGATGTGCCTGTGCGCCCCCAAAAGAGGTGAATGTAAAAAAAATAACATTCCGGATAAAAAGCCATTGCTTTTTGACAGCGATAGGTTTGGTTTGCATGAATTAAAACAGATAACGGTTAATTGACAAAGAACTAGTCATCTTCATAATCTAATCCAGCTGCCGAATTGTAAGCGCCTTGCAATTCAGAAAAGGCATGCATATCGCGTTTATTGCGCGCCACTTGCATTCCCTTTTGATAAATTTCGATTGCTTTCTCTTTCTGGTCATCTTTTTCAAGCAATTTACCCAAATGATAATAAGTGCCCACATAATCCGGATGCTGATCAGTTAACTGAAGGTAAAAAGAATAGGCTTTTTCTTTATCATTTTGTGCGTTATACTCTGTGGCTAAGGCATATAGTATAAACGGATCGTTAGGATCACTCTCTAAAAAATCTAATAACTTACTTAATCGGGTAGTTGACATTTTATTTCCTTGCTTTTTTAATTAAATTTGCAGAAAGACCTTATATAATAAACATATAACATATGAAAATATTAGTTTGTATCAGTAATGTGCCAGACACAACGACAAAAATAACTTTTACCAACGATAATACCGAATTCAATACCGCAGGTGTACAATATATTGTTAATCCTTACGACGAAATTGCCTTAGCAAGAGCGATTGAGTTAACCGAAGGTGGTAAAGGAACGGTTACAGTTATTAATGTTGGCGAAGCTGCCAACGATCCAACCATCAGAAAAGCACTTGCCATTGGTGCAGATGATGCTGTTCGGGTAAATGCAGCTCCGAGAGATGCTTATTTTGTAGCGAAACAAATTGCAGAATATGCTAAAGACAAAGATTTCAATGTTATTTTAACCGGTCGTGAATCTATTGATTACAATGGAAATCAGGTTGCTGCCATGGTTGGCGAATTTTTAGATATCCCTTCCGTATCAATCATCAAAAAATTAGATATTGATGGCGATACTGCAACCATCGAAAGAGAAATTGAAGGCGGTAAAGAAGTATTAACCGTCTCTGGCAAATTTGTAGCCAGCTGCGCAGAGGGTGTGGCAGAGCCAAAAATCCCGAACATGCGTGGTATCATGAGTGCCAGAACAAAACCTTTGGCAGTTGTGGAAGCTGTTGCTATTGAGGAAGTAACCAAGGTAACTAAATATGAAACCCCTGCCCCTCGCGGAACAGTTAAACTAATTCCTGCCGATCAGACAGAACAGTTAATCAGCCTTTTACATAGCGAAGCTAAAGTGATATAGTTAACAGTTAGCGATTTTCAGTTACCAAAGAGATAATTAATAGAATTAATTTAAAGTACAATTCCCAAATACGGGAATTTAGGGATAAAAAATATGTCAGTATTAGTATATGTAGAACAAGCTGAAGGTAAATTTAAGAAATCTGTATTCGAAGCCGTTTCTTATGCCAAAGCCATTGCCGATCAACAAGCTACCAGCTTAACCGCCATTTCAATTGGTGATGTTGCCGAAGGCGAATTAAAAGAATTGGGCAAATACGGTGCAGCTAAAGTATTAAATGTAAGCGCCGACCAGTTAAAATCTTTTGTTAACCAGGCTTATGCCAGCGTTATTGCCGCTGCCGCCGAGAAAGAAGGTGCAACTATTGTGGTATTATCTAACTCTTTCTCAGGTAAAGGTTTAGCGCCGCGTATTGCCGTAAAACTTAAAGCGGGATTAGCCGATGGTGCTGTTGAACTGCCCAGTACTGATGGCAAATTTGCTGTTAAGAAAACCGCCTTTTCAGGTAAAGCTTTTGCTGTCACCGAATTAACATCAACCAACAAAGTAATTGCTTTAAACCCTAATGCTTTCGGAGTTAAAGAAAATGCTACCGATGCTGTTATTGAAAACTTTAGTGCTGACGTTAAACAATCAGACCTGGGCACTGTTATTAAAGATATTGTTAGGGCTACCGATAAGGTTTCATTACCCGATGCCGAGCTGGTAGTATCAGCGGGAAGAGGTTTAAAAGGTCCTGAGAACTGGGGAATGATTGAAGAGCTTGCTGGCTTATTGGGCGCAGCTACTGCTTGTTCTAAACCAGTTTCTGATGCCGATTGGAGACCACACTCAGAGCACGTTGGACAAACTGGTATTGCCATCAGTCCGAATTTGTACATTGCAATCGGTATTTCCGGCGCTATCCAGCACCTGGCAGGTGTAAGTTCATCGAAAGTAATTGTTGTAATTAATAAAGATCCGGAAGCACCTTTCTTTAAGGTAGCCGATTACGGTATTGTTGGCGATGCTTTTGAAGTGGTACCCAAATTAATTGAGGCATTAAAAGCACATAAAGGATAATATTTTACAGACCTTATAGGTTTTGAAACCTATAAGGTCTTATCGTAAATATGAAAAAAGTTAAATTAGATATTGTAGGTCTATCTTACAGCCAGACGCAATCTGGTGCTTATGCCCTTGTTTTAGGAGAAGTAAATGGACGCAGGCGCCTACCCATTATTATCGGTGCCTTTGAAGCCCAGGCCATTGCGATAGAAATTGAAAAAATGACCCCAAGCAGGCCATTAACGCATGATTTATTTAAATCAATGGCTGATACTTTTCATATCAACATTCAGGAAATCATTATCTATAATCTGGTTGACGGCGTTTTTTATGCCAAACTGATTTGTAGCGACGGCAAAAACACCCATGAGGTTGATGCCCGTACATCGGATGCCATTGCACTCGCGGTTAGGTTTAATGCCATGATTTATACTTATGAATTTATCCTCGCCTCTGCAGGTATTGTAATTGAAGGAAATGATTTCCTTTTCCTGGAGAATATGGATTCGATTGCTAAGGAACCCGAAGCCGATACCCTGCCTACCTCAGGCCAGCAACAGGGTTACAGCGACCTTACCTTAGAAGAGCTTCAGCAAAAATTACAAGAGGCCATAGCCGAAGAAGCTTATGAGAAAGCTGCACGGTTAAGAGATGAATTAAATAAACGCGGAACTTCTTAGTTTCAACCATCAGGCATTATAAAACCTAAATTTTTTAGATTTTTTCTACAAAATCTCTTCAATAAAAAAGCGAAAATCCAAAATGATCCAGATTGTTTAAAATAATTAAGGCTCATTTTGGATTATGACTTAAAATAGTTTTATATTCAGCTTTTACTTTCAAAAATCAAACTAAACTATTATTATGAATGTTAAGTTTCGCTTAACTATAATGAGTTTCATGCAATTCTTTGTATGGGCTGCCTGGTTAATTACAATTGCAAATTATTGGTTCGGAACCAAACAATGGGATGGTGCAGATTTTGGAATTATTTTTTCGACGATGGGCATTGCCTCGCTGTTTATGCCAACCATTACAGGTATTTTAGCCGATAAATGGATCAATGCAGAAAAGCTCTATGCCATTTTGCACATTCTTTATGCAGCAACCATGTTTTATCTTCCACAGGTAAATAACCCACATGCCTTTTTTTGGGTAATATTGGTAGCCATGTGCTTTTATATGCCAACAATAGCCTTAAGCAACTCGATTAGTTACACCACGCTTAAGAATGGAAATTTTGATGTGGTAAAAGATTTTCCACCCATTCGCGTTTGGGGTACCATTGGTTTTATTGCAGCCATGTGGATTACCAATTTAACCGGTAATAAAGCCAGCGCCAACCAATTCTATATTGCTGGAATAAGTGCCTTACTTTTAGGCATATACTCATTTACGTTACCAGCTTGTAAACCTTTAAACCTGATTAGTGATAAGAAAACATTTGCACAAAAACTTGGGCTAGAATCTTTTAAGCTTTTTGCCGATTACAAAATGGCCTTATTTTTTATCTTCTCTATGTTTTTAGGTGCTGCTTTGCAATTAACCAATGCTTATGGTGATGTTTTTTTAGATGAATTTAAATTATTCCCTGTTTTTGCCGAATCTTTTGTAATTAAATATTCTACAATTATTTTATCAATTTCGCAGGTATCAGAAACACTTTTTATCCTGGCGATTCCCTTCTTTTTGAAAAGATTTGGAATTAAATGGGTAATTGCCATCGCCATGTTTGCATGGGTGTTGCGTTTTGGTTTATTTGCCTATGGTGATCCATCAACCAACCTATGGATGATTATTACTTCCTGTATTGTATACGGTATGGCATTCGATTTCTTCAATATATCCGGTTCGCTGTTCGTAGAAACATCAACCGCGCCTAAAATCCGTTCTTCTGCACAGGGTTTATTTATGATGATGACCAATGGCTTTGGTGCCGTGTTTGGCAGTCTGATTTCGGGCTGGATGATCAGCCGGTTCTTCACCACTTATTACCATACCATCGGCTCACTATCCCAATATGTTAAAAGTGAGGAGGATAATGTACACCTGCTTAAATTCCTTAAAAATAAAGGCATCGATGTGCTGCCAAACGGAAATCTGAGCAGAGCATTGGATGTAAAAGACTGGCATAACATCTGGCTGACCTTTACCATTTATGTACTCATTATTGCTGTTGTTTTCGTTGTGATATTTAAGCATAAACATACCCGCGCCGAAGTAGAAGCTATTAATCATTTATAATCCGTCCCCCATGTCAGCTGGTAAGTACAGAAAAGAGCACGATTGTTTAAATTGCGGCTCACATGTAGAATCACATTATTGCAGCAGTTGCGGTCAACCTAATTTAGAGTTAAAAGAAAGTTTCTGGGCTTTTATCAGCCATAGCATTGCCCATTACTTTCATTTCGATAATAAGTTTTTTCAAACACTCGCTCCGCTCTTAACCAAACCTGGTAAAGTTACGCTTGATTATTTAGCCGGAAAACGTGCACGCTATATTAATCCGGTAAGCATGTATATTTTCGTATCAATTGTTTACTTTTTAGTGGTGTATTCGCCTAAACATAGCACAAAAGATAAACACGACGATAATGGCATTACCGTTGACAGTAAAAAAAGTGAAGATGTTACCGATAGCGTAAAAAGAGCACTTAAACTTTCCGGAATACCTAAAAGCATTGCAGATAAAACTACAAAATCAATCAATTACGCCATCAGGAAGAAAGAATTTGTAAAACTAGGCTTTGCTGACCAGGAAAAGGAGTTAAATAGACTCAAAGCTGAAAATACAACGTTAAAATCAGATTCTCTTTCAGAAGTAATTGAAGATTTTAACGATATTCACATCGAAAGAAACGACAGTACATACTCGGCATACCTATCGCGTCAGCAAAAACTACCAGTTGCCGAACAAGATAGCTGGTATGAAAAGTTAATCAAAAAAAGAGCCATTACCCTCGGCGAAAAGTCTGAAGTGATTAGTGAAACCTTAGAACACAACAGGCCAAAACAATTCTTCTTACTGATGCCGTTACTGGCACTTTTTATCATGTGGAATTTCAGGAAGAATCACATTTACTATTTAAATCACCTGATTTTTACCATTCATGGTATGACTGCTTATTTTATTGTGCAGATTTTTACGGCTCCACTCATCAAACACGTATTCGGAAACAGTAGTATTCTAAAAAATATTATTGAGTTAGGCGTTGTGGTGTGGGTATGCTGGTATATGTTTAGTGCATTAAAAGTATTCTATCAGCGCAAAACCGGAAGTATTATCTTTAAAATGTTCTGGATTTTCGTACTGTACTGGATTGCATTTAATATATCGGAATACATTATGGTTAATTTAATTTATTACGTGGCTACGTAATTCACCTCATACAGCAAACATCGGTTCAGTCGATTGGACAGGTATTTCAGCTTTTTTTGTCAAGCCAGATCCCCTGAATTAAATTCAGGGTGACGATTTTTAAAAAGATTACCCATAAAAAAACCACCCGGATTTCGAGTGGTTTTTTTATGTATTTGGAAATTATTTTCTGTCTTTAATCTCCACAAATTCCCTGTCGGTTTCGCCTACGTAAATCTGACGTGGACGGCCGATTGGCTCTTTGTTTTCGTGCATTTCTTTCCATTGAGCAATCCATCCCGGTAAACGTCCTAATGCGAAAAGAACTGTAAACATTTCTGATGGGAAGCCTAATGCGCGGTAAATAATACCTGAATAAAAATCTACGTTTGGATATAATTTTCTGTCGATGAAATACTGATCGGTTAAGGCCGCTTCTTCCAGTTTTTTGGCAATTTCTAAAATCGGATCATCGATACCTAAATTCTCTAAAATATCATCACAAGCTTTTTTAATGATTTTTGCTCTAGGATCAAAGTTTTTATATACCCTGTGTCCAAAACCCATCATACGGAATGGATCATTTTTATCCTTGGCTTTGGCAATCCATTTTTCAGTATCGCCACCGTCAGCTTTAATCAGTTCAAGCATATCGATAACAGCCTGGTTTGCGCCTCCATGAAGCGGTCCCCAAAGTGCAGCAATCCCCGCTGCTACTGAAGCATACAAATTACAATCAGAAGAACCTACAATACGCACAGTTGATGCCGAACAGTTTTGTTCGTGATCTGCATGCAGGATCAGTAATTTATTCATGGCATTTACCACAATCGGGTTTACTTCATAATCTTCGGTACGCTGACCAAAAGTCATCCAAAGGAAATTGGTTACGTAATCGTATTTATTTTTTGGATAAATAAGCGGGTGACCTAAAGATTTTTTATAGATAAACGAAACTATAGTCGGCAGCTTGGCCAACAACTTAATAATGGTTAAGTTTTGTTCTTCTGCAGTTTGATTTGGCTTTAAACACTCCGGATAAAATGTAGATAAAGAGAAGATTAGCGACCCTAACTGACCCATTGGATGAGATCTTGACGGATAACCATCGAAGAATTTTTTCATATCTTCGTGGATTAGCGTATGTTTGCTGATTTCTGTCTGAAAACCGTCTAATTGCGCTTGTGTAGGTAAATCTCCGTAAATGATCAGGTAAGCTACTTCCAAAAAGCTCGATCTCTCTGCAAGCTGTTCAATAGAATAACCCCTGTATTTTAAAATGCCTTTTTCTCCATCTAAAAAAGTGATTTTGCTTTTTGTAGAACCAGTATTTTTAAAACCAGTATCTAAAGTTACAAAACCTGTAAGATCTCTTAATTTTGAAATATCAATGGCCTTTTCGTCTTCTGTTCCTGTAATTACTGGCAATTCTATTGTCTTACCATCAACTTTGATCTCTGCAATATCTGACATATTATTGTATTGTGTTTATAGCTTTCTAAATTATATAAAATTAATATACATGCATAACAAATCTGTTAAATTAATATGAATAATTAGTCAGTGCGACGTAACAATCATGCTTAACAAAAAAATCGTGCCTGTTATTTCGATTTGATTTCTTCCACTACCCTTCCGCACTCCAGCATCTCGTTTCCATAATAAGGATTTTTAACTTCCTTTTCAGTTGATAACCAGTCGCCACCATCACCTTTATTAGCCATCGGGCAATGCTGCACATAAATGGTTCCATTTTCGATTTCAGCATTTTTTACCAGAGCAATTAGATCAGCGCTTAAAACTGTGAAATCTTTTCTCTGTAATACAAGATTATTGGTGGCTGCAATTTTGCCGGCAACCTCAGCCGTAAGCTCACAACCTTCGTAAGCTGCCAGGCTGTTTTTCAAAGCTTCTGCCGTTTTTTGCACTACGGCAGCATCAGATTTAACCAATGCATTTTTCAAGTCTACATATTGAGTAAAGATTACCGACTTTTTTTCATCTTTTATCTTTACAGCATTATTAACGTTTACAGAATCTGTTTTTACGGAATCTTTATTTTCAGTAGTCTTCTTTTCCGACTGATTGCAGGCCATTAGTGCGGTTATGATGGCTATTCCGAATATTTTTTTCATTGTATTTGGTTTTCGGCTCAAAATAGCAATTAAAATGTTAAATAAATAAAAAAAGCCCCGCAAATTGCAAGGCTTTTTAAAATAAATGATATTAACATTATAATTTAAAATTATAGCCTATACGCAGGTTATATTGGCCTGTTTTCATAAAATAAAGATCAGAAGCACTATTGTTTACATAGCCTTCATACCGGGCACCAATTTCCAGTCCGTTATTCCATTCATAGCCTAAACCACCGGTATAAATAAAGTTCATTTGCGCGCTTTCCTTAACCGCGAGGCCAGTACCCAGTCCTCCACTTAAATACATTCTATCAATTACATAGGTTTTAACACCGCCCATTAAAGGGATAAACTGGAAATTTAGCGGACTGCCTTTCCACCTTAAGCGCGTGTAGCCTGCCGAGGCCGTAATAGCAACATCTTTGCTTAAATCGTATTGCAATTTTACATCAGCTCCGTAGCCGTAATCCATTTCGGAACGATCTGGAAACAATCCTGCATTTACACCTATTCCTATTTTAAAAGCCATGCCGTTTGTTGTTGCTGATTGGCTCATTTCCTGAGCTTTTAAATTGCCGGCACTAAATAAGGCCATTACGGTTAACACTGTTGCAAAAAGTTTTGTAATTGTTTTCATAGGTAGATATTTTATTTATCAAATAATGGTTTAAATGATATACGCTAAAATATCTAGGTCGGATTTTTATATTTTCATTTTTTTCAGAATGTTATGAAATAAAAAAGCCTCCTTTAAAAAAAGAAGGCTTTTTTATTATAAATCCAATGATTACAAACTAAATCCGTAAGCTAATCTGATTCCGGCGAAACCAATGCTGCCATTGTTAGAATAACCTTCATATTTAGCTGCCAAATCTAATCCATTACTCCAGGCATAACCAATTGCTGGTGAGTAAACAAATGAGGTACCAGAGCCTTTATTGGTGCCAAAACCAGCACCCAACTCTGCTAAACCATAAGCGCCTGCACCAGAATCGTTAAAGAAGTATTTTGCTCCTACTTTTACCGGAATCACACCAAAACTTCCGCCTCCGTATGAATCTTTAATAGAAAAGTTGTTGTAACCTGCAGTTACCGGGATGGATAATTGCTTATCTACGTTAAACTGATATCTGATATCACCACCTATCACTAAACCATATCCTGTTGTTGTTCCCGCTCCTACATTTAAACCTATTCCTAAATTCCGACTTGTTTGCGCATTAACATTTGTAGTAAAGAATAGAGCCACAACAGCTGCTGATGTAGCAATAATTTTCGTAATTGTTTTCATGTTTAAGATATTGTTTTTGAGTTAAACTAATATGCTTCAACAAACACAAAGGCTGTGCCAAAAGGGCTTTTCAGGCATTCTTTAGACTATAAAATAAGCTAAAAATGAAGAATTTAGATTAATTACTCCCTACTGAAACTTTTTGCAAAACCAGCTGTTTTAACTGGTTGGTGGAAAGTGAAGCATCAAGCCAAACAATGTTTACGCTGTCCTTTTCCATTTTCCTGAAAAAGGTATTCTGCCGTTTGGCATACTGGCAAATTGCAATCCCCAATCTAAGCTTTAACTCTTCTAAAGTTAGCAGGCCATCGAGGTAATTGACAATAAATTTATATTCGAGACCATAAAAGACGAGCATCTCTTTGCTAGTACCAACCTGCAGCAATTGCTGTACTTCTTCTATCATGCCTGCTTTAAACCGTTCTTCTAAACGCGTCAATATCTTCGCTCTGGTTAATTCCACTTCGTTTTTCAAGCCAAAAATAAGGGGCTTTAATTTGGGCCGGTCAATCGTTTCCAGTTCATTTTCTTTTAAATAGGCCGCAATTTCTAAGGCCCTGATTAACCGTTTTTTCGAAGATAGATCGACATGTTGGATATTTTGATCGGGGTTGTTTTGTAATTGTAAAACCAACTCCTCTTTAGAAAGCAGCTCTAACTGATCTCTCAAAGGCTGATTAACAGGAACGGCAGTAAAGGCTTGGTTTTGCAGCAGGCTGTGGATGTACATCCCTGTTCCACCACACAGTATTGGCATTTTATTCCGGTTAGTAATTTGCTCAAAAGCTTCATAAAAGTCTTTCTTAAAAGCATCTACATGATAACGCTGACCGGGCTCCATAATATTAATCAGATGATACGGAATGCTTGTTCCTTCCAGAGTATACTCCTGAAGATCTTTCCCCGTTCCGATATCCATGTTTTTAAAAACCTGACGACTATCAGCACTTATAATTTCGCCATTTAACGCATGTGCTACCTGGACAGCTAACTTAGTTTTACCAGATGCTGTTGCGCCTAAAATGATAATGATATTGTACTGATTCATTAAAATTTCAAAATAAACTTTAAACTACCCGTATTAAACACCTGTATATCTACAGCTTGTGTGTCTTTTATTAACTGGCGTTGACTTTGTTCATTTAACTGATAATACTGAGGAAGTATTACTGCGGTTTGCATGAAACCAAGTCTCAGATAAGCCTCTCCAGCTGACCAATCCCGATCAGCATAAGTCATTAAATCATTGGGTTGATGCATTTCCTGAAAATAAGAAATAAGTTTACTCAAACCACCGGTAATGGAGTAACCCGCTTTTACCGCAAATCTGATCAGTTCTGCAGATTTATAATTTTCGGTATGGTTCATTTTACGAAGAGCAGAAAAAGTAGCTACAGCAACCAGTTCTTCCTTTTCGAACAGCCCAATTTTATAACGGCTGCTTACCGCACCCTGCAAATGGTTTTCATTTAAAAAAGCATCTGCTACAGGCTTGGCTATTTTATGGACTTTTGTTTTCCGGCCATGAATGCGGTTATTCTGGCCAAGCAAGGAGCTAAGTCTGGCCATTACCTGGCCAGGTTTTAAGCGCCAGATATCTTCCCAAAGATGAATGAGCTTAACATGTTGTGAAGCGTACTTTTCCTGAAGCTGAATAAGATTTTGCGGGCTGAATAAGTTATTAAAACTGACCAGGTTAATGATAAGCCGATCGGTTAATCTTAACAATTGAAATGAACCTTCTAAAAAGGATTTGCAATTTACCTCACTAACGGCAAGTGCCTCTATTAATTCATCATGCCAGTTACTATCCGAAGTTAAAATGCTCAATCACCAGAAATTTAGTTTAGAAAAAAATTCAGGTACAAATTTAACATCAAATTATTAAATCCACTCCTTTTCTTTAAAGTTAGTGTGTATAATCTCAATAAGGGTTTCCACTTCACGGAGTTTTGCATCGTCTAGGCTGGTGTTTTTCAATCCTGCTTTATTCTCTCCAAAATTATCCAAATGCTGGTTAGCGACAGAAAACTCTTCGGTATTGACTTTCACCTCTACCACATCGCCATTGATGTAAACACCGGCAAAGAAACGCTCTGTTATTTTTTCACCATTAACATCTATATTTTTTTCACTGTACAGGTCGTAACCTGTTTCAGAGTTTTCGTGCACGGTATAGCCGCGTGTAGCGTAGGGTTGCATACTTGCCCTAATGGTTTGAAAAATTTCTACAAGATCGGTTTTCATGATGGTATTATTTTTCAATTAAACACCGCTAGGTAATTATTGTTTAGTTTTTATGCTTCCAGCCACCAGTTTTTTGTAGGCATGTGCTCGTTTAAAATTACCGTTTCGCCTAAACATGGGGTGACCAAAGGTAAATGTTTAAGCGCAGCAGCTTCTACTACCCTTTTAACCGGTTCGTTCCAGGGGTGCATGGCTAGGCTAAATTTCCCCCAGTGTACGGGCATTAAAACTTTTGCTTTTAAATCAATTGCTGCCTGTACGGTATCTTCGGGAAACATGTGTATATAAGGCCAATAGGCATTATACTGCCCACATTCCAATAAAGCGAGATCGAATGGGCCATATTTTTCACCAATTTGGGCAAAATGAGTATCGTAACCCGAATCGCCGCCTAAAAACAGTTTACAATTGATAGTTTTCAGAACAAAGGCCGACCAAAGCGTTTGATTGCGTTTAAATTTCCTTCCGGTAAAATGCCTGGCTGGAACAGCAGTTAATTCGAGTTTATTGAATAAAGTTGTCGATTGATTCCATGCCAATTCGGTAATTTTATCTGGTGCAATTCCCCATTTTTCCAGGTGCTCACCCACTCCAAGTGAAGTGACTATTGTTTTTACTCCGGGTGCAATGATTAATATACTCTGGTAATCCAAGTGATCATAATGATCGTGCGTAATCACTAAAACATCAATATTTTTAAAATCAGTTGCTTTAACCACATCTGTACCTGGAAAAGCCTTGCTGCCAATAAAAGAAAATGGCGATGGTGCTTTGCTAAAAACCGGATCAACCAAAACCCTTAGTCCATCAACTTTAATTAAATAAGAAGAATGTCCAAACCAGATAATTTCTGCTGCACTACTTTTGGGTTGGGTATCTAAATCCGGTTGATTAAAGGGAAGCGCCCTTTCAGGTATTTTGCCGGGATGTTTCTCGAAAAAGAAGGCCTTTAATATGGTAAAAAAACTTACACCTTCGGGTTGCATTGGTGTAACTGAAAGATTTTGCAGGGCACCCTGACGATAATTAGGCAATTGCCGGGTTTTGGCCAACCTTAATCCTCTTGGTAAACGACCAAAAACGGGTAAATTGGTGATTACCAAAAATGAGACAACGAGAAAAAGTGCTATATACAGGGCTATCATATTATTGATTAATTGGAGCAAAATATGAATATGCTTTTATAAAAATAACATGCTTTGGAGATATGACGTATGAATTACTTGTAGTTTAAAGCAAAAAAGTTCTCCGGCATCAGCGCGGAGAACTTTTTAAATTGATTAAGAGCGTACTATTTTAAAAGCCACATGGCCTGGTTTACATCATCACTACCACCATACTGGCTGGCAACAGCAGCCGAAAGGTTGGCCGAATTGTAACTTAGTTCATTCGAAGGATATAACCACCTTAATGGAAAATTAGTAGAAGGTGAATTTAAATTCGTAGTCGAATTTAGTTTAAATACCGGATAGCCTGTTCTTCTGTTTTCGAACCACCCCTGGTATTTGTTTCCCTGCAAAAAGCTGGCTACGTATTTTTGTGTAATTACCTGTGCTATTTGCTGCTCTGTTGAACCAGTTAAGGCAACAGTAGCTGGGAAAGCATCGATATAAGCCGCATCCATTTTCATATTATGGTTATAATCGGCCAAATCCGGAGTATACTGCGCGATAAACTTCATCGAGTTGATAATGCCATTTGCATAATAGGTTTGTGCCGGCGTACCGGTTATCCAGCCCCGAATGGCTGCTTCAGCCAGGATAAACTGTAAATCCCAGTAATTAAAAACTCCCACGGGCTCTGCATTTACCAGGTTTACATACCGGGCATTAATGTCGGCATAATCCTTATTTACCCTTCTGGTTTGCAGACTCGAAAACGAATCAGATGGTTCTACACCTGGATAGGCTGCCATATCTGTTTGTGAAACACCGGCAGCAATTTTAACCGGCGACGGTTTGGCGTAGTAAAAAAGCCGCTTATCGTTACTGGCTTTTAAAGGATCAAGCAGCACATTGGTAAGCATGGTATAATTCGATTTAACGAATGAATTACCCGATCCTGCAGGAACGTCACTCCAAGGGTAGTTTTGACCAGCAGTAGCATTGTAAGCCAATGCAAAATTATCGTTATAATCTCTCATTAATGGCCGGCTAGCCACGATATCCTTGAAACGTTCGATTACTTTCAGATCGGCGTCTCCTGTTTTTTTATAGAGATTGATCAGCACATGCAATTCAAAACTGTTGGTTAACCTTCTCCATTTGTCGGTATTACCTGCGAAAATAGGGTCACCTTCAAAAGTAGCTCCCGAGGCAAATAAAGTATTCGCCTGATCTAATTCGCTCAAAATGCCTAGAAAAACCGTTTTCTGACTATCATATTTAGGTTGTAAAATAGCATCAGACTCACCTTTAACTGCATCAGCATAAGGAATATCGCCAACCTGCATGGTGGTCATAAAAAACTGCCAGGCCCTGATAAAATGACCCAACGCCTGATATGATTTTTTTAGGCCATCGCTGGTAGCGTAATTTTCCATGGGTGTAATATTGCGTAAGAGGGTTATTCTGTTAAAATCAGTCCGGCTAATTTTGTTGTATTGAAAATTCTCCTGTCCCTCTCCCCAGGTAAGATACTTACCCAGTAAGAATGGCTGCATAAAAGATTTAGTACTGCTAATATCTCCACGCGTGATATTTAATATCATCCCTGTAGCCAGCATAGCCGAATTTACCTGGGTAGTTGCATTTGGATTGGTATTAATATCGTCGAACTTACTACAACCATTACTCAATAGTGCCAATGCCGGCAATAATAAGCTATATTTTAAAAATTTACTTTTCATAAAATCTTCTTTAAAACAATAAATAACTAGAAACCTACTTTCAGGTTAAATCCTACCATTCTCATTGATGGTGAGTTTAGGTTCTCGGTATCAACATCTGGATCTGAGTATTTGAAATTGGTCCACATAAACAGGTTTTGGCCGGTTAAAGAAAAAGACGCGCTCTTTAAACCTAGTTTGGTTGCTGTTTTTGATGGTAAGCTATAACCCAGCGAAACTTCGCGCAGCTTAATAAACGATTCGTTTTGTACTCTTGCATCACCACCACGGTACCATTGTGCATAATCCTGATAACCGATAGGCACATCATTTACGGCATATTTACGGGTATCGCTGGTAATCTGGCCATATTTATCATAAGTAACACTGCCTGAAACCACTTTAACACCCTGGCCCACATAGTTATTCTGCCCCAGCACAACCTGATTGTAACGGTATTCGTTATCGGTTTCAGGAGCGGTACCAGAATCGAACATTTTATCGTACACGTAATTGTACATCAAGCCACCAATACGGCCATCGATATTAATGCCCAGCGACCATTTCTTATAAGTGAAATTATTGATAAAGCCAAAGCTGAAATCGGGTTCACCGTAACCTAATTTTTTAACATAATCGCTCCATACCGGATAACCACTTTCGTGAATTACATTGCCTTGGGGATCTTTAACCCAATAATTATCCGTATAGGTATCTAGCCTTTCTCCTTTTTTCACCCATAAATTATCAGGCGAATATATCGGATCGAGATTTACATAATAACGATGCTGGTTAGACCAGTTGATGGTAGAATACCATTCGAAGTCTTTATTCCTGATTACAGACCCATCAACTGTAATTTCAAGACCCCTTCTTTCGTAAGTTTCCTTGGTATTAACCAAAGTAGTTGAGAAACCTGATGATGCAGGAATTGAAGTGCTTACCTGACGATTGTAGTAATATTTATTAAAATAAGCCACATCGAAATGCAGGCGTTTTTTAAATAAATAACCTGCAGCCCCGATTTCATAGGTTCTCTGTGCGCTTGGCAACAAGCTGTTACCCAATAACGATGATGGATAGCTCGCAGAGTTTAAAGTATTCCACGCTGCAGTTGTTGTACCGAAGGTTCTGTTTGTGGCATATACGCCTAAAGCCGTTTTAAATACCGCCCACGAACCACGGACTTTGAACATGTCAATTACTTTGGGCAGTTTCACCAATTCTGAAACGACGATACTCGAACCAATTGATGGATAAAAATAAGAACGTGATGCTTTTGGTTGAGCAGAATTCCAGTCATTTCTTCCGGTAAAATCAAGGAAGATGGCATCGTTATAGCCAATAGAAGCCCTGCTGTACAAACTGTTGATCTGCCTGGTGCTATATCCTTGCGATACAGTTGGTGGCTCTACCGAACCTGCTAACGAATAAAAAGTTGGTGAGATTAATCCATTTTTGGTTGTTCCACTTAACGATTCGTCAATAAAATAGTAAACTGTTCCTCCTGCTAAAGCGTCAATAGTAAATTTGTTCAGTTTCTTTTTATAACTCAGAATTACATCATCGTTGGTGCTGAAACCTTTAGTATCTTCAATAGAGTACATTCCTTTGGCATTCCAACCGCTGCCATTTACCGCCCCACCACGGGTAGAATAAATATTTGCAGTCGGATTGCGGAAAGTGGTTTTGTTATTATAGTTATCATAACCCAAACGCACCAATAAATTAAAATCCTGGTTAATCTGGTAATTGGCTGTAACGTTAGCATTTACGGTATTGGTTTGAATACCATTTAATTTTTCGTTAGCAATTAAATACGGGTTATCGTACCAGTTGGTGTACATCCAGTTCTGGGTTTTGTAAGGTACTTTCCAATAATCTTTATAATCGCGGATATCGTATTCGGTACCTGTCCACATAATTAACTGGTACAAATAACCCTGGTTGTTATAACCGCCACCCCAAATCTGATCGGCCCAGCGGCGACTTACCCCCATATGGCCTTCCAGTTTAAATTTATCGCTCAGCTTCATCTCTCCTGCCATGGTTAAATTTACCATGTTCAGGTTCTGGTTCGGAAACTGTCCTTTGTTATAAATATCATTTAAGCCAATTCTGAAGCTACCTTTCTCGCCAGTTTGTGCAATACTAATGTTGTTATTTAAGATAATACCCGTTGAAGTAAAATTCTTCAGGTTGTCTTTTCCCTTTGATACCAAAGGCATGTTATCTTCAAACTGCTTGGTAACGGGATTCCAGTCTCTGGCAGTTTTACCTATATCCAGTTTAGGCCCCCAGACATAATCGTTATCAATAACGCCGTTCTGCCCTCTGCCATATGAGCTTTGCACTTCGGGTATGGCCAGAAAACCCAATGATGCCATGGTGTTGCTATTCACATCGATTGAAAACCCTTTACCTGATGCGCCTTTTTTAGTTGTAATTAGCATTACACCACCTGCGGCTCTGGATCCATACAATGCTGATGCAGTAGGACCTTTAAGTATATCTACACTTTCTATATCATCCGTAGGCACATCCCTTAAAGACATGTTGCCGTAAGGCACGCCATCAATAACCAGCAAGGCACTTTCGCCTCGTAGCTCGATGGTTGGCCTGGCGTTAAATTCGGTTGAATTTTTAATTACTAAACCTGAAACCCTTCCTGTTAATGAGGTAGCTACATCCACCCCTTTAACAGTTTGCAGCTCTTTACCGGCTACTTTTTGCACGGCATAACCCAACGATTTTTCGGAACGTTTAATGCCCAGGGCCGTCACCACCACATCTGTTAATTCGGTTGTGGCAGCCTGCAAAGAAATACTGTAATCCCGCTTACTGTCTATGACAATTTCTCTGGTAGTATAACCAATAAAAGAGACGATTAGTGTTGTCCCAATATTAGCATTAATGGAAAAATAACCATTAGCATCAGTTCGGGTTACAGCTTTTGTTTCCTTAACCATTATACTTGCCCCAACAATCGGCAGACCATTTTCATCCAAAACTTTACCACTGATGGTTTCAAAAAACGGGTTTGATATTAGCTCATTTTTTTTTCTGAGTACGATTGTTTTATCAAATATTTTGTAGCTCAATAGCTGATTTTTAAAACATAAGTTCAACACCTGTTCCAGAGGAGCATTTTTAACATCAATACTTACATTGTGGGCATTTTGTAGTTCGAGGTTGTCGTAAAGAAAAACGTATTCGGTTTGTTTCTCTATCGATTTAAATATCACTTCCATCGAAACATTTTTTTGTTTCAATGTGATGCTCTGACTATAAACACTTGCGCTTACCTGACACAGGCACGCGAATAAAAATAGTGCGGTTAGCTTCATCACCAATATTAATTGTGTGGACTTACACCGGATTAATAATCCGGGCGTAAAGAATGTACTAAAATTCATGATTGAATTTGGGTTTAAAACATAATTGCTTAGATAACTTATTGTGCCCCTGCCGCTGAATAGCTGGCGCAGGCCGTCAATTTCCATATGGCGAATAAAGTGGTACGAACACTTTACATCGCTTGTAAAGGAAGTTGAAATCGAATGGTTTGGAGTATTATATCTTCATATGCTGCGCTTTATAGTTTGATTTGGTTTGGTTATTTATTTAGGGTTTACTGTAATCTGGTTATACTCTACCTTACAATGGATACCACCGTAAGCCAGCATTTCGATCAATTTTGCTACGTTTACATCTCTAGGTATTTTTCCGGTGTATTGTTTTGCCGGAATTTTTCCATTATAGAGAACGTCGGCATCATACCAACGCGAAATCTGGCGCATTACTGAAGGGAGATCTGATTTCTCAAATTGAAAATAACCATTCTTCCAGGCAATGACAGCTTCCAGATCTTCTATTTCGCTCACGTTAATTCCATCCGCTTTACCATTAAGGCTAGCCTGTTGGCCAGGTTTCAGAAGTGATTTTTTATCACCACGTTTAATTTCTACACTACCCTCAAGCAAAGTGGTACGCTCATATGCTTCATCTACATAAGTATTTACGTTAAAATGAGTACCCAACACTTTAATATCGGATTGATTGGTATGAACAATAAATGGTTTGATCTTATTTTTAGCCACTTCAAAATACACCTCTCCGGTAACTTCCACTTTGCGTTCATTGCCCACAAAAGCAGTTGGGAATTTAACAGATGAGCTTGCATTTAACCATACCTCCGTGCCGTCAACCAGAATTAAATGGTATTGCCCACCCCTTGGAGTACTTATTGTATTTATGGCTGCTGCTTTTGCAGTTGAATTACCCGTAAACCGGTAAAGCAACTCACCACTTTTTGTTTTAATTACTTCAACCCCAGATTGGTTTGCTAATTGCCCGTCTGCAGTTTTATTAAGGATGATTTGAGAGCCATCAGCCAATAACAACACCGCATTATCTCCCCCGGGAACAATTCGTTTTTTAGTTGTTTTAGCAGATGTAGTTAATACGCCGGAATGACCGGTTTGACTAAAATAAATGTAGGTACCCGCGATAAAGGCAATTAAAATAACCGCAGCTTTAAAAAACAACGTATAATTTAATTTAGCCTGCTTAAGCTTTGGTGTTACCGTTTTATTTTGTATTCGGGCAGTAACCTGGCTTAATATCAGTTTTTTTACTTCAATTTCTTTAAACTGGTTTTCGTTCAAATCTTCGCCATCGATACATTCATACCATTCCTTAACCAGCTTTTTTTCTTCTGGTGTAGCTGTTTGGCTGTTGTACTTTCCGATTAATTTTTTGATTTCGTTCGTATTCAAAATAGTGGCTTTTATAGATGTATACGGTTACATGGTATAAAGTACCATGACATTTTTATATTTTTTTTTACAATAATTGTAAAACTTTGCTGAAGGGTTAACAGAGGTGCAAATCCCCGGTGAAGTGCAGTAATCCGGAAGCGTTACAGGTGTTTGACAATGAACAGCGCGAGTAGCGCAAGCGATGAATCATAATCTTTAACCCTCGCCCGTAAGCGCTGATAAGCCATTTGGAGCTGATTCTTTACCGTTTGTTCCGACAACGATAAATCCTGGGCAATTTGTTTTATAGAGAGATCATCTTCGCGTTTAAGCAGGTAAATTTCTTTCATGCGTACTGGCATCCGCTCCACTTCAGCATCGATAACGGCTTTTAGCTCTTTTTCCAAGATTGCATTTTGTGAATGCACATCGGAAGGGGCTACATTAGCAGTTACACTTACTGCATATTTTAAGCGAACGCTGTCTTTTTCGTAAATTTTTAAGATTTTGTTGCGGAGGATGGCAAACAAATAAGCCAGCACACTGCCTTCAGCATCTAACAATCCTATTTTATCCCACAGACTTACAAATACATCCTGAACCAGATCTTGCGCCAGATCCGTGCAGTGTACTTTTTTGTATGCCTGTTTGTAAAGCGCACCCCAATAAGCATCAAACACCAGGTTAAATGCTTTATTTTTGTCTAATTTGACCAGAAAAAAAAAGTTGCTTTCTAATTCTTTGTACATAAACAGGAAGACATAACTATTAAGGTTTTTAAGTGCGCCAAAGAAATAACATCATTATTAACCTAATGTTAAATTTATTAAATTATTTGATACAGTTCAGTTAAATTAAAAAATTGCTGGTACAAAAAAAGGATAATTGATTCTAATGTAATGTGATTTATTGGCGTAAAAACGGGCTTCTACTTATCCTTTTAATGTATTGTTTATCTATTTGGCTAAAAATATATTATTACGCAAGATAGTATTTCCTGCAACAAATTATCCTGTTAAAAAATGCTTAAAATTTATACCTTTGAAAAGGGTTAACATATAGCTTAGATAACTTATTGTTTCCTGCTCGCAGGAATAAACCCAATTTAGCGAGGAGTGGTACGAACACTTCTCGTTTTTTTTAATACCCCTCATTACAAGGGGTATTTCTGTTAATCATTGGGGGTGTTTCTCTATCCCCTCAAATACTAATAATATGCTAAAACCATCTTTTTAGTCTTCGGGAATTGCTTTCTATCTATAAATTTTATATTATTAAATATTAATCAGGTAATGTGTTTTTTGCTCCGAATGTATCGATATTTAATGCTTTCAAGAAAAGATTTGAAAGAAAAAAACAGCGCAAACGTTTGATTAATTTTGTATTATTACATATTGAAGAAATTTAATGTAGTTTAGCACTTAGAATGCAATCGAAACCAACAACCATAAAGGAAATAGCCAGAATTTTAAACATCTCACCTTCTAGCGTATCGAGAGGACTGCATGACCATCCGAGTATTGGAGCAGTAACCCGTGAGAAAATTAAACAGCTGGCCAAGTCTCTGAACTATGAGCCTAACAATGCGGCTATACTTTTTCAAAAAGGCAAAACCTACACCATTGGTGTAATTTTACCTGAACTTTCCGAACACTTTTTCTCTATTGCCATTTCGGCAATTGAAGATGAAGCCATTAAGAAAAACTACACAGTAATTTTTGCCCAGTCGCACGATAACTACGAACAGGAAGTAAAACTCGTAGAAAAAATGAAAAATCAACGGGTAGATGGTTTACTGGTATCCATCAGTAAAGACACTTCTAAATTTGATCATTTTGAAAAATTAAATTCTTTTAACATTCCGGTAGTATTTTTTGACCGGATCCCTCCTTTCAAAAATGTACATTATGTGGCTTGCAGCCTGGAGAGTGCGACCATTAAAGCTGTAAACTATCTGCTTAAAAAAGGACACAGGAGCATTGGTATGATTAACGGGCCTAGCACCTTGTATGCCAGCGAAGAGCGTAAAGACGGTTATATGCAAGCCATTACTTTTAACCGCTTAAAGTTCGATCCAACTTTAGTTGTTAATTGCGATTTAACAGAGGAAGGTACCATTGAGGCTGCTGAACAGTTTTTAAACCACAAAAGAAAACCAACTGCAATTGTTGCATTTAATGATTATGTGGCCCTGTTTTTAATTAAGTACTTTAAAAAGCTGAATGTCATTAACGATTTCGATGTAGTGAGCTATGCCAACCTGCCCATTATCAGTTACCTGGATAATTCGCCGGTTGCATCTGTAGAACAATACCCTTATTTACAGGGACAAAAAGCTGCAAATATCCTGCTGGATCTGATTCATAGCCCGGTTCCTGAAAATCAGGCCTATTACAATACCATTGTAGAATCTGACCTGATTATTAACGAAGTTAAGGAATAGTAAAGAGAAACATTTGTATTAAATTAAGGCTTATTTAAACTACCAGGCAAAACCGCATACTGTTTTTTAAAAGCAGTAATAAAATGCTGTGCATTTTTGTAACCTACTAAAAAAGCGACTTCATTAACCGTTCGCTTTTCTTTAGACAGGAAATAATGCGCTTTTTCCATCCTGATTTTATACAGATAGCCGAATACTGTATAGCCTGTTAATGCTTTAAAACCTTTTTTAAGTTTAAAATCGTTAATTCCGACTTTGCGCGAAAGTTCAATTAAAGAGCTCGGCTTCTGTAAATCGCACTCGACCAATTGTCTCGCATAAATAATTTTTTTTAAATCTTCCTCTTTTAAAATTATGCGCTGCTTATCCTGTTTTTGATTACTGTGAATCACAATCAAATCAAACATGCGGGCTTCTAGAAACAAACGCTTTATCCTACCTGAATGATTATCATGATTCAAGCTTTGCAAAATTGAACTAATTTCAGGCATTATCGGTTCTCTTAAAGATAAAAGTGTATTGTGGTGAAATTCTCGTCCCATAGCTTTCTGAAAATAAGCTTCAGTAAGCTGAATATATACAAAACTTGTTTTTTCTTCTACCCGGAAGCTAAGGTGATTTACCTTCCCTAAATTAAGGTTTTGCTGGTGCTTAACCAAGGATAAAAAGTTATGTTCATTACGCGATATCAGGCTGCCATTTAAACAAAATAACAGGCCAATATGTGCTTGTGAATATTCAAAGCGTAAATCTTCAGGCAGCTTGCTTTCCAGATCTACCAAACTGATGTGAATGCCTTCGAACCACATTTCTGTTATATATAAATGTGTACGTTCGGTTTTGATCATTATCTCTGCCTTCTCTATATCCCTGAGCCCCGCGAAATTTGCAGGATAAGTATTGTCATGAACAACCGCTTCGTTAGCTTGTATCGAGAGTTTAATTTTCATTGATTATCAGTTTATTAATTTCATAAAGAGAACCTGCTCATCCCGTTTACATCTCAATCCTTAATCCTATTTAATCCGTTTCACGGCATTAATTATCCGTTTAACGTTATCTCCATTTGGAGATAATGCACAAATTTGCACAATTATTTATAATTAGTCTAAATAAATGAAAATATATTTATCACTTGCCTTGTCGTTTTGTGGATTTGTTACCGTGGCCCAAGTAGTTAAAGTTGATACCGTCAAGGCAAATGATTTAAAAGAAGTAGTCATTACCGGTCAATTTAGCCCGCAATCGTTACGCAACTCGGTTTACAACGTCAGGACAATCAGTGCCGGGCGGATTAAACTCCGCGCAGCGAATAATGTACAGCAGGTTTTAAATACCGAACTGGGTTTTCGTTTTAGTAATGATTTAACCCTGGGTACAACTGATGTTTCTTTATTGGGAATGACAGGAAGAAACGTTAAAATATTACTGGATGGTGTACCGCTGGTTGACCGCTCTGACGCCCGGGAGAGTTTAAACCAGATTGACATCAATACTGTAGAGAGAATTGAAATTGTAGAAGGTCCGATGTCTGTAATATATGGTACAGATGCACTTGCAGGTGTAATTAACATCATTACCAAAAATCCGGGTAAGGCATTGTTAAGTGTTAATGCGCGCATACAGGAAGAAACGGCCGGAAATGAATATAACCTGCTTAACGGTGCCGGCCAACACATCCAAAACTTAAGTATAAGCTGGCAGAAAAATGGCTGGAGTATTTTGGCTGGTGCTTCACACAATGAATTTGGCGGTTGGAATTTAGCCCCAAAAGATGCTTTTATACAAGCGTTTAGCTTATACCAAAATCAATGGAAACCCAAAGAACAATGGCTTGGCAATACTAAAATTGGTTACCGGAGTCAAGACTTTAATATCTGGTATCGCTTAGATGGAATTAAAGAGGATATTGATAGCCGTTTTGGGATAAATCCTTCTACTTTTGAGGGAAAACTTGCCACCTACACTACCAAACGTTATAACCAACAGTTACAATCCGAATGGTGGATAAACAGTAAACTGCAATTAACTGCCATAGGAGGTTATACCGATTTACAGCGTTCAACGCATACAGTTATCCGTAATTTTACCAATAACAGCGAAAGACTAAGCGGAGATAAAGGCGAACAGGATATAGCTAAATTTAACAATGGCATTTTTAGAGCTACAGCAATTTATGTACTCAATTCATCTATCTCATTTCAGCCGGGAATTGAATATAACCGCGATGCTGCCAGCGGCCAGAGAATTAACGGATCTCCTGTAATTAGTGATTACTCAGCTTTTGTTTCGGCCGAAATTAAGCTAAATGCCAGAACAAGTATAAGGCCAGGACTAAGGTTTATTAAAAATTCGGTGTATAACGCTCCGCCGGTAATCCCATCTTTAAATGCCAAGTTTATTGTAGCCAAAGACTTCGATTTACGCATGGCCTACGCCAGAGGTTTCCGTTCGCCGGCATTGAGAGAATTGTATTACGATTTCATTGATGCGAGTCATACTATCCTGGGCAATTCAGATTTAAAGGCCGAAGAATCTAACAGTTTTAATGGCTCTTTGGCATGGTCAGGCATCCGTCAACAGGATATGCAGTTCCGTTTTACTTTATCGGGTTTTTATAACCTGTTTAAAAACAGAATTATGTTTGCCGCTTCTCCTACTGATAACTCAGTAACTTCACTATTTAATGTTTCGAAATATAAAACTACTGGTGGCACTTTAGATAATACGCTGATCTATAAAAATCTGCAGGCTACACTAGGCCTCTCCTACATAGGAAGATATAATGAATTTAGCGAAAGTAAAACCTTTGAAACCCCGGAATTTACCTGGGCCACAGAAGTAAACTCGAATATTACCTACACTTTCACTAAAATAAACGCAGGTATTAGCCTCTTTTATAAATACACCGGTACTTTACCCAGCTACCAATCAGTTACTTCAAATAACGAGCAAACCGTAAAACTGGTTAAAATTGGCGCATTCCATACAGCAGATTTAATGTTGAACAAAAACCTGTTTAAATCACTAACCATTAATGCCGGTGTTAAAAATCTGTTTAACGTTACGCAGCTTTCCAATACATCAGCCGCTGGTGGAGGAGTGCATAGTACTGGTGGTGATGTACCGTACAGTTATGGCAGATCGTACGTTCTGGGCCTTACTTACAATTGGAATAAACTTTAATATTAAAACAACTTAATTAAATAACATGAATAAATTTAACTCAATGATTGCAATCGCTTGTTTAGCGATAAGCTTTGCTGCCTGTAAAAAAGATGCTGATGAACCTGTTTTTGTTGCGCCACCATCTGATGGTAGTACTTTAACGCTAAATGGTTTAATAGGTGCAGAAGCCGGAAGTGCTGCAGGTAACAGCGTTTATGTAGATTTTAGTGCGGATAAACAAACTTCAGTGGCCAGGGATAGCTGGGATCTAGGCTTTTATTCAGGAGCAGATTTTAAAGTTATATTAAATTCAACTAATGGCGCTTCTGCCCTGGTTATTAATAAAACAGATTTAAATGCAGTAACAACAGCGGATTTCGATCCTAATGCTTTAAAAGTTGGTCAGGGACAGGGCAATTTCACCATAGTTGATGATGGTAGGGAAGCTAATATTTTAAACAAAACTGCTATTGCCGCTATTTCTGCTACAGATGCCGAAAACAAAGTTTACATCATAAACCGGAAAGGCGGAGCCGCAACTGTTTTAGCTAACGATGAGCTTTATAAAATCAGGGTCATTAGAAAGGGTACAACAGGTTATATTTTACAATATGCCAAAGTAACAGAAACCACTTTTAAAACATTAGATGTTACCAAAAATGCTGATGCTAATTTCCAGTTCACCTCTTTGGTAAAAGGAACCGCTGTTTCTGTTGAGCCCGCAAAAGCAAACTGGGATATTGTTTGGGGCTACAGCATGTACTGGACTGCTACTTTTCCATATGCGTTTTCGGATATGATTTTCATTAACAATTTAGCTGGCGTATCAGCGGCATCTGTTGCTACGGCCGTTAAAAGCTATTCGGCATTTTCCGAGTCAGATATCGCGAGCTTAAACTTCTCATCTGCAAGAGATGTAATTGGTTCTAAATGGAGGACTTCTCCTAACCAGCAAGGTGTTGGTGGGGGCGTTAGTCCAGATTTCTTTTATATAATTAAAGATGCGTCCGGAAATGTGTATAAATTAAAATTCGTTAGCTATATCTCGGGAGATGGTGGTACCCGAGGTAAACCGGTTATCGAATATAAATTGATTAAAAAAGGCTAGGATTGAGTAAACACTCAATTAAATAAAAAAATATGTTTTGTTAGTTGGATAGATGCTCTCCGCGATGGAGAGCTTTATCTTTTTATAGGTGTTTCTAAAAGCCGATATGCTGAATTTATACAGCAGTTTTAATAAACAAGTTCAAGTTCAGGATGATGGTCTTTTAAATGCAAAAAGGGTTCTGGCATAACCAGAACCCTTTTTGTTTCTTACTCGCGAAATATTATTTGCCAGCGTTTTTCTTGTCAGTTACTTCTGCACGGATTTCTTGTGCTAAAACTTTAAGATCTTGCATTGCTTTACGCACACGAGTACCAGCAGCTGCATTGCCAGCATTATAAAATTTTTCTACATCTGCTTC
>Ga0308157_10001706_pt1 | contig 41877 bp, 39 predicted proteins | sample PhyBR1_FD_201035 | JGI IMG/M metagenome (GOLD analysis project Ga0308157, IMG submission 201035) | Phyllosphere microbial communities from UC Gill Tract Community Farm, Albany, California, United States - DLSLB.R1 | ecosystem: Host-associated > Plants > Phyllosphere > Unclassified | place: USA... | reverse complement strand
TGAAAAAATTAATGCTTGGCTTATTTGTAGCCTTCGGATTCAGCGCCTGTTCTCTCAATGACGGAAATAACTATGTAGATTGCGGTACAAATACAGTTGTAAATTTTACTGGTTTTCCTTTCTCTTGTAATTATACTGAAAAAACATTACAAAATAATCCAGCGGCAATTGTTGTGGGATCTCAAGAAAAAATGAATGAATATTTCACAAAACATGCGAACAGCTGTCCTGTTGCAAGTGACCCTAATATTGATTTTACAAAAGAATATTTAGTTGGAATTTTTGCCGGTGCTAAACCTACAAGCGGTTATGAAATTGTAATTAGCTCTATTGTAGAAAACAATTGTGAAATCGTTGTGAACTATTACGAAAGAACTCCTGCTGTGGGCGAAAACGTAACTCAAGCTCCTACATACCCAACTGATTTTGTTTTGATTCCGAAAACATCAAAAGGAATGATCTTCAATAAAACTACAGAAAATGCAGATAATATTATTATTGGAAGCTTCAATAACCAATGTTTAAGCTCGGACTGTCAAAAATTCTATCAGATTAATGATTACAACACTTTAAAATTCTTAAATGTTGGAGCAAAACAATATGATTTTGGGCAATACAGATATACTCCAACAATCAAGAGAGGCGAATATACTCTATTATTAAAAGATGTTCCTGCAGAGATTTTGGCTTTAAAAGGACAAACTAAAACATATGGTACTCCTGATGCTGGAGATCAAGGCGGAATTTATTTTGAATTGCGTCAAGGAGCAAGCCTTACTAAGGTTTATATTGACAACAACGACACTGCAGATCAAAGTGCCGAAATAAAAATTTTCAAAAAAACGATTCAAGAAAAAATTACAAGCTTAAAATAATGCCATCATGAAGAAACTCTTTTTATCTTTTATTGTCTGTTTTCTTTTTACATCAATGATTTCTGTAAATGCTTCTAGAGAAGAAGCGGCAGGATCGATAATAAATACTTGGATTTGGGAAAAATCTATAGGAGGTTCCAACAATCCTTATGTGGCGACCCCAAAATCAATTGGGTTTAACAAAAAAATCATCTTTACTCAAGATGGAAGGGTTATTACTTATAAAGACAATGTGGAGATAAGAAACAGCGCTTATCAGATAGAGAAAGGAAAAGGGTATTTTGACCAGTCGGAACATGATCTAATTACGTTTGAAGGCAAAACTTACGTAATAGAAAACCTTGACAATCAAAACCTAACAATTGTAAGCAACAGTCAAGACGGTACTCGAACTATTTTTAAAAGATAGTTTTGTAAGCTATTTAAAACTATTTTTGCAAAATCAAATTTGAACCATTTCTTGAAAGACGAGTTAGAAAAATATATCAAACTGTGCATGAAAAATGACAGGGAGGGACAACTGAAAATTTATCAGTTGTTCTCTCCTGTTTTGTATGGTATCTGTTTGAAATATATGAAGAACGAAGATGACGCGAAAGATGTTTTTCAGGAGGCCTTTGTAATTGCATTTCAGAAAATAAGCCAATATAAATTTGAAGGAAGTTTTGAAGGCTGGTTGAAACGGATTTTTATAAACAAGCTTATCGAGACTTTAAACAAAAAGAAAAAAGAGAGTTTCTTTTTGGATGTTTTTGATCCCGATACCGATTTTGTTGAAGAAGAGGAACTGGAAGCAATTCCGATAGAACAGGAAAAACTGCTGGAGTACATTCGGGATTTACCAGATCAATATCGGACGGTTTTTAACTTGTATGTATTTGAAAAAATGAAACACAGAGAAATCGCCGAACTCTTAAAAATCTCCGAAGGGACATCAAAATCAAATTTAAATCGCGCCAAGCATATATTACAAAAGCGAATTTTGAGCATAAAAAATTTTAAAACAGCATGAAGAAGCAAAAAATAGAAGATATTTTTTCATCAATGGAAGACTTTTCAAGTGTTCCGCCTCCAGAGTTATGGAGTCAGATTGAAGAAAAACTAGACAAACCTAAAAAGAAGAAGCGAGTTGTTCTTTGGTGGTCGGCTGCTGCATGCTTATTATTAGGGTTGCTTCTGCCTTCAATATTACATTTTACTGCTTCGCCTGAAAATATAAAAATCAACAATGGCGGTTTAGAAAACAGCAACAATAGTGTTGTTTTGGATAAAAAAACAAACGATAATTCTAACAACAGAAATTTAGATCAAAATAAAAATCTTGGCAAAACAGCAGATTCTTTAAACCACAATTCGACAAGGAAAAATCAATTCAATACAGAATCAGGAATTCCAGTTCAAGAAACTTCTGTAGCGGAAACAAATTCTAAAAACGAAACCAATAATAAAGATTCTAAATATAGCACACCAACTCCTGCCAATGTTCCGAATCAATCTGTCGCTTATCAAAACTCGGGTTCATCAGAAGAAAAAGCAATTGCAAAATCTTCTAAAAAATCTAGTACAGGAGTTTCAGCAAATGATCCGAACCAATCTGTCGCGTTTCAAAACTCTGGTTCAGCAGAAAATAAATCTATTTTAAAATCTTCTAAAAAATCTATTTTAGAAAATAATGCAAAATCTTCTAATAAAGGAATTTCTGAAGAAAGAGTTGCATTTAGCAAACAAAACAAATTTAATTCGACAACAAAAAAACAGCTTTCAAATTCGATTTTTGAAGAACAGATTACTCCAAAAAACAATAAAAATCTTGCTTTCAATAATCAGCGCTATTCTGTAAATAATAACTCTTTTACAAACAGCAATGCATATAATTCATATAATGCGGTTTCTAGTAAAAATGAGAATAAACGCAATGACAAAGCAGTTATTATAAAAGAAGATGTAAAAATCACCAACAGTTTGAGCAAAACCGATTCTATGCAGTTGGCTGAACTTCAGAATTTAGAAAAAGGAATTTTAAGTCCAGAAAAGAAAAAAGAAGAAAAAGAGAAAAAAGACAATCTTATCAATAAAAAAGAAAGATGGGCTGTTGCCGTTTTTGCTGGTGTTGCAAGTTCTGAAAACACCAAGAACGAAAAAACATTGGGTAACGTAAACGATTCTAAACAATCTAATTCTTATGGTGTAAAAACAAAATACAGCATTAACAAAAAATGGGCTGTTGGTTCTGGTTTGAAAATTAGCGAATTAGGACAAAGTGTTGCCAATGTATCTTATCTATCTGCCAAAAGCAATGCTTTTTTTGCCCCTGATAGTTATCCGGTCGCTTCGTCTAATGCACCAGCCCAAGATTATCTTTTGATTTCAAATAGTACAAAAGAAGCTCTAAAAAGTGAAAATGTGCAAACAGGTAAACTGGATCAAAATTTAAGATATGTAGAAATGCCTCTTGAGGTTTCTTATTCTATTTTTAATAAAAACAAAGCCAGCATTAATTTAAATACAGGTGGTTTTGTGGGTAAATTAATTTCTAATAGTGTGAATTTGGATGGGCATTCTATCGGAGAAAACATGAATGCGAATGATTATGTTTATGGTTCTACTTTGAGCAGTACGGTTCAATATCGTGTGTATAAAAAAACCAATGTTTTTGTTGAGCCTGCTATGAATTATTATATCAATCCGTTAAACAGTCAGTCTTTCAACCAATTCCAATGGGGATTAAATTTTGGTTTGAATGTTTCTTTCTAAAACAAATTTGCAGTAAATTTCAAGAATACTTGAGAATTGAATTTTATGAATTTTACTACAGCTCCTGCTGATTTATCATTAAGCAAAGAAATCGTTTATGATAAGGCTGAATTATTAATAACTTCTGTTGAAAAAGAAAGCGAAAGCGACGAATACAGCGCCTATCGTTTTCTGCTAAACAATAAAAACATTTGTTATCGCGAGGCCAAAATAACTCCAACCAAAACAGGTCAGTTTGTTACTCTATGGAAACGAAATCAAACTGGAACGATAGAACCTTTTGATTATTCTGATGCTATTGATTTTGTAATTGTCAATGTTCGAAAAGATCAGAATTGGGGTCAATTTATTTTTCCGAAGAAAACGCTACTTGAAAAAGATATTTTTTCTACCCAAAATAAAGAAGGAATTAGAGCGACAAGAGTTTACCCGCCTTGGGATGAAACTACGAGCAAACAAGCACAAAAAACTCAAAAATGGCAATTGGATTATTTCTTTTCTTTTACCGATCGAGATCAAATTGATTTAAATGAAATCAGAAAAATATTTGCATAAAAAGCAAGCTGTCTCAAAAGGACAGCTTTTTTTGTAAGCTTCGGAGAAGCGAAATATTTATAGTAAAGTATAAATGTTTACAACAGAAAGCTCCGGAGGAGTGACATGTTTATGTTGCAGAAAAAACATGTCACTCCTCCGGAGCTTTTTTTATTTGTGTTGTTTTAGCTCTATAAATATTTTACCCCGCTGGGGTTTTAGAGAGAAAGAATCTTTCGTTCAACAAAAAAAGCTGTCCCTTTGAGACAGCTTTTTTCTTTTCTTGAAAATCAATTATTTCTTGATGATTTTATCTTTGAAAATTACTTTATTATTTTCTGTAACTGTGTAGAAATAAACTCCAGAAACTAGATTACCAACTGCAACAACTGCTGTACTAACTTCAGATTCATTTTTAACGCTAATTGGATTTCCAATCGCACGACCATTAAAATCGTATAATCTAATTTTCAAATCTCTCCCTAAAGTTGTTTTGATATCAAAATTCAAAACATCTGTTGCAGGATTTGGATATGCTTTTACGAAATATTTATTTTTCCCAAAATCAGGTGTAGAAAGCACGTCTTTTTTCAATTCGAAACGAGCAATTACTGGTCCGTGATCTGAAGTTGTTGTCGTATAATTTGCGATATCATTTCTTGGATCGTAAACTGCAATTGAGTTGGCGATATAATCTTCATTCAATTCGTTTGAAATTAAGATATGATCTAAAAATCCTTGCGAACTTAAGAAACTATATGCTCCAGCCTGACTAATACCTAATGTTAATGCATTGTAATTAGTAGTATCATCTACAAATTTCTTATAAGACGAAGCTGTATTTGCATTTCCAACCCACGCTTTTACATCGTCATTAAAATCTCCTAAAAGAATTAAATTTGCATCTGGATATTCAGCATCTAATGCATCTTTTAGATAGTCAATATCATACTTACGCTGATTGTATTTTGAAATATCAGTTCCGCTGTTTGCACGTGCGTGAAGATCAATCAAGTTAATTTCTTTTTTAACTCCGCCAACATTAGCTTCAACCTGAACCAAATAAGGAAGACGTCCTGATGAGAAAAAACTATCATCGTTTTTTTCTGGAGTATCTGTTCCTGGATAACCTGGTAAAACTACCGTGTTAAAACGAACTTGATCGTATAAATCTTTGAACAAAACTTTTGTGCTTTTTACAGTAGTCGTTTGCGTATTGTAAATTACAACCAATTTTTGAGGTGGGAAATACGGATCTAAAGCTTGGAATGAGTAAGACCAAGAAGTTGAAATTGTTTTATCGAATGTTTTTCCGTTAACACTAATTTTTTGAATTAAAACATCTAGTGCCGGTTCATCTGAAACTTCTTGAACTACATAAACGTCAGCATTTAATTTGTTCATTACTTTAGCCACGTTTTCTATTTGCAACGCATCATTTGTTGGTCCAAATTCTTTACCCGTTTTATCTTTAACATCAGTTCCAAAAAACTCTAAATTATAAGACACCACATCATAAGTATCTTCCTTTAATATAGAAGATCCCGTAAATGAACCAATTTCTTTATTTAGAGAGGTTCCTGTAATAGTTAAAACACCAGAAATAGTTGGTTCTTTTGTTGTTGGTGCAAATCTCGCATAAACTGTTTTTCCTATTAAGGCATCTGCAGAAGAAACAATAATGCTTGACGCAAATGAGATATTATCTCCCGATAATTCATACGAAGCTGGAGCAGCAATAGTAATATCACCATAACCTGCCGCATTAAAAACAAAAGACTGACTAGCAGAAACTGAATTCGGGCTTACATCTGCAAAATCTAAACGCGGGTTAGAATCTACATATTTCGATTCGTCCATAATAGCAAAGTCATCAAAAGACCATTCTGCAGCATTATCAAGTCCGCCAGAAGTAGTTTCGTAAACCCAAGCCAAATACGTATGATCTGTTTTATAAGCGGCTAAATTTATAAACTCAGATTTTGCATAACTTCCTGTAGTTTCCGGAAATTTACCATTTAGTGGTATCCAAATTGCTGTGTTTGGGTCGCTAACTCCATCATAATTGGTTGAAACCATTAATTTTAAAGATGGTCCATCATAAAATTGACGAGAATAAAAAGATAATAACGGAATTTGAGTAAAGCCATCTAAACGTAATCTTGGAGAAATTAACCAATCTTTACTTGCTCCACTGTCTGAATATCCATTCATTAAAACCGCTCCAGTTCCAGAATTAACATTTCGAGATTGTGTAGTGTGAGTCCATTGGTTTATAGGTCCTGCTTCATTGTATTGTGACCATTTACTGTTTACAAAAACATTTGGATCGTCAAAATTTTGTACATAAGGATTTACTCCAAAAGCAGTCAAATTAACTGTTTTAGTTGTACCGCCTGTTGTTTCATGAGTTATAGAACCAGTGAAACTGCCAACAGAAGTTGGAGTGAATTTTACATAAACCGTTGGTGTCGCATTAGAATCAAAATCAGTAGGAACAAATGATAAAGATGTTGAGAATGTCGTATTATCTTTTGAAATAGTAAAACTTCCTGATGCAGTAACTACTACATTCGCAGTAAGATCAGAAGCTCCTATTTGGTAGCTTTTTGTTAAAGGATCAAAATTTGGTTCAGTACCTCCTAAATTCAATACAGCAACAGATGGAGATATCGCAGGAGGCATAACACTAAGAGTTGTCACATCTAATTTGTTAACCGATGCCTGAACATTTCCAGCTATATCTTCTGAGATATAAAAAATCGAATATGATGTACTTAAAGGCAATCCTGTAAAACTTTTTACATATTCCTGATTAGAACTTATTACATCAAAAATTCCTGATTGTAATGCTGCAGTTCCATTTGCATCCTGACCTGTTTTTATCTGTGCAATTGTTGGCTCTGCACTACCTGCAGGAACTAGAACATAATAAGTTTTTCCAACTTCATCTATTTTATTAATAAAATCAAAACTATCACCTAAAAGGTTAGCAACTTTTGGATAGCCTGAAACATTTGCTGGAGCATAAATATCTTTTTTAATATCTATATCATCAATTGCAAAAGAAGGACGAGCTCCTCCTCCTGAAACCTGTCTTGTTAACCATCTTATTTGAACTATTGGCTTATTATCACATTCTGCAGGCAATGTAACTTTTATATGGCCAGATTGGAGTGGATCAGTTTCTTTTGTACGTGTAGTTGTGTTATTACGAAAAAAAGACTCTGATAAGGTTACAAAATCTCCTGTCTCCCCTACACGATATTGCAAAGCCATTTCATTAATACGATTTGTAGTAGTTCCTGAAACATATGGATTACGAATTACAAATACATTATATTCTACTTGTACTCCTGTAATATCTTTTGCATTTAAAGCAAGTACAATTGATTGATCAAGGTAACTTCCTGCATTTAAAAAACCTATTTTTTGATTAAAATTATAAATATTTCCACCAGTAGAAGTAGCCGAACCACCAGTAGTCATAGTTTTATCCGAGGTAATTGTAGTCGTAAAAGATGAAGGTGTAGTCAAACCTGAACTCGTAGGAGTACTTGCATTCCAGCCTTGAAAACCAGGAATATCAGAATAAGATGTAGATGTAACAGGTAATAAATTAAAATCCTGTTTATAAGGTAGGTCTTGAGCATCTGGCATTGTCTGTGCACTTAACACCAGACAGTAGAAAAAACCTAAAAAAGTCATTGCATGACGAAAAGAGTAATTGTTTTTCATACGTTAAAGAATAGAGTTTTTAGAGTTCAAATTTATTGTCTTTAAAATTAAGCTAATGTTACAAAACCATAAACTTAATGTTTGGTCATTTATCAATATAATTCAATAAAACTTAACACAATCTTAAAGATAATAAAATAAAATCAATAAAAAACACCTAACACAAAACATTATTCAAAACATCAGTTACATCAAAAAACCTCACAAACGCCCGTATTTCCTACAAATTCAGCTTATTTTAAACAAAAAAAGCAGTAAACTTTCGCTTACTGCTTTTTTCAATTGTCTTGTTATTTACTCTAAAAAATAATTAGACAGCTGTATAACCACCATCGGCTATAATATAACTTCCTGTTGTGAAAGAAGATTTTTCAGAACTTAAAAAAGTTACCAATTCGGCAATTTCTTCTGCTGTTCCTAAACGATTCATTGCAGATTTTGCCGCAACGGCCTGCATCATTTCTTTATTTAAATTGTCTTTTAAAAGAGCTGTTTCAATATAACCTGGTCCAACAGCATTGCATCGAATATTTTTTTGTGCATATTCTACTGCTATATTCTTTGTTAATCCAACCACGGCATGTTTAGAAGCGGTGTAAGCTGGACTAAGCGGAGCCGCAACTTGCCCGTGAATTGAAGCGATATTAACGATGCTTCCTCCTCCATTTTTCTCCATTTGTTCTAATTGGTAACGACAGGCATAAAAAACACCATTTAAATTTAATCCTATTACCTTATCCCAAGCCTCCGGATCATATTCTCCTGTTGGTTTGGCTGGTCCTCCCATACCTGCATTATTACACGCGATATCCAGACGACCATATTTAGAAACTGTCACCTCAACCATATGTTTATTATCAGCTGCACTCGACGAGTCTCCTTTTACGAAAAAAGCTTCTCCACCCTTTTCTTTTATATTATTTACGGTTTCTTCACCGTGTTCTACATTTATATCCGATACTACTACTTTTGCTCCTTCTCGAGCGTAGGCTTCTGCTACCGCGCGTCCGATTCCTGATCCTCCGCCAGATACAAAAGCTACTTTATTTTCTAAAAGTGCCATTTTAAATATGTTTTTAAATTGATACCTCTAATTTACGAAGATCTCAACCGATACCGAAGTTTTAAAAAGAGTTTACAATAACATTAACGCGAACCGCTAATCTTATGTTATTTGACATTAATTTGACTCCTTTTTGCTTAAAATTTCGTATTGTCTTATTCCTCTTCATCCAATTTCATATTTCCACGATCTTTATGATTATCTGGATGTGAGTTTGGATATCTATTGGGTGTTATATCAGAATTTCGGTCTTTATTCTCCACCGTTTTTTTTGCCTCATCCTCTGTTTCCACCCCACGATTTGCATTTGCATTATCAGGATTCACTTGATGAAGCGTTTCATTAATATTTTCATTTTCGTTTCGGGCTCTTTCCACAATTTTTTTATCCCCATCGGTATCGGTTACCAACTCCTTATTCAATTTGGCATCTTTTAGTTCTTTATCGTGCGAAACGTTTTTTCCTTTAGATTCATCAATATCCTTTTGCGTTCCGTTTATCTTTTTTGTTCCTAAATTATTCGTTTCCATAACAATATCATTTTTAGATTTAAATGATAATATTACGAATTCTAACTCCAAAAAAATTACGACTTAAGATTGCATATCTTTTATAATTGCCATCTCATTTTTTATTTATTACCTTTATTCAAAGCAACTTAAGACTTCATATTATGAATTTCTTCAAAATCAAAACCAGCTGGTCCAATTCCGAATTTATCTTGATTAAACTTTGCATGGCTTCTGTTTATATTTTAGTCGGAAGTTATTTTCATGAATTTTTTAAAAACTACTATCCTATTTTAATTGTCATTTTTGCTACAACCGTAATTTGGTTTGTGTACCAATGGCTGAAAAAAATGAAATCTCAAAAGCCGTAATCGGTTTTAATTTTAAGAAAGGAACTATCTTTGCAAAAAATTAAAAATGCACCAACACTTCATTCTTTTTAAACCTTACGGCTACTTAAGCCAATTTATTTATGAATTAAAAAGAAAGAAAAAGCTTTTGGGCGAATTGCACAATTTCCCCGAAGGAACAATGGCAATTGGAAGATTGGATGAAGATTCTGAAGGTTTACTTTTATTGACAACTGATGGAATGGTAAGCGAACAAGTAAGAAGCAAAAAAGTAGACAAAGAATACTACGTTCAAGTTGACGGTGTCATTACTCCAGAAGCTATCGAGCAATTGCAAAAAGGTGTCGAAATTGGTCTTGATGGCGGAAAATACAAAACAAAACCTTGTTCTGCTTTTATCGTTACTGAAATTCCAGATTTTGGACCGAGAGCCAAAAAAATTAGAGACGAACGACATGGCCCGACTTCTTGGGCTTCTATTACCGTAAACGAAGGAAAGTTTCGTCAGGTTCGAAAAATGACTGCTGCAGTTGGTTTTCCAACGCTTCGTCTGGTTCGTGTTCGAATAGGAAACGTATATTTGCAAAATCTAAAAGCAGGAGAAGTTTTAGAAGTATCCGATTTTCAATTAGAAAATTAGATAATTCTAAAAAACTCATAACTCATAATTCATAACTCAAAAAAGATGTTAAACGTTGTTCTTGTAGAACCAGAAATACCAAATAATACTGGAAATATCGGCAGATTGTGTGTGGGCACAGAAAGTCGTCTTCATTTAATTCATCCTTTCGGATTTGTAATAAACGACAAGAATCTAAAACGTTCGGGATTGGATTATTGGGTTCATCTTGATGTTACCGAATATCAAAATGTAGAAGAATGGATTGCGCAGATTCCAGATCAATCTCGTGTTTTTTTAATGAGTTCGCATTCTGATAAATCCTATTTAGAAAACGAATTTCAAGATGGTGACTGGCTGGTTTTCGGAAAAGAAAGCGTTGGTTTGAGCGCAGCATTTATGGCAAGATTCGAAAATCATTTAACGATTCCGATGTCACCGCTTATTCGCAGTTTTAATATTGCTAATTCGGTTGCTTTTGTGGTTGGTGAAGCGAGGAGACAGATTGGATTAAAAAAGGTTTAATCGTTTATTTGCTTAATTGAAATAATGTAATTAAATTTCTTCTTTAACTTTATGAAAGAAAGCGTAACTGTAGAACAGGCATTAAGCAAAGGCAGATGGCAATTAAAATATTTGCCAATGATTGTAACTTTTGGCCTTATTTGTGGCGGAATTTACCTTTCGTATATACAATTACTAGAAGGATGGATTATTCTCGTAGGTTTTGTTTTGGGATTTGTATCTGGATGGCTTGTATGGAGCTATTTTGTCAATAACTGGAAAATTTGGGCATATGAAAATGTTCGAAATATTCACGAATTACAGAGAAAAGCTGTTGAAGAAAAATTGATTTGGAAAAGCGGAAGTTGGTTCGAAAAGACAGAATTTAAAAACTATCAGCAAAAACAAAAATTAAAACAGTTAGATAAAAAATTTCTAGAAAAAGACATCTATAAAGATGACATTTCGGTTCCAAAAGAAACATTCATTTATTATTCAAAAATTACCGTTCTTTTGTTATTGGCAATTTATTTAGGTAGTATTCTATTAGGTTTTTATATGCTTTATGAAAAAGAATATTGGGGACTATTATTTTTAGGATCTGGTCTTTATTTAACTAACGGTCAAATTAAAAAGTCACGAGATAAAAGCCCTCAAATTATAATTAATGCTGAAGGAATAAAATTAAAAGATGAAAAGCTTATTAAATGGAAAAACATAAAAAACGATAGAGTTTTTACCGAAACAAGAGGACGAAATTCCACAACATATTTGGCATTTAATAATGAAAAGATTGATATTGGAGAATTAGACGTAAAAAATCAAGAATTAGAAAATTTGCTTCATGTCTACCGTATTCGTTTTGAAAACAATAATATTAACTCACAATAAACTTCCCTTTTTCAGCATCAAAAACAATATTTTCATCTTTGAACAAATTGCTGAAACTTCCGTTTGAAATTAAATTACACGGCTGATCTTGCACTATATTTTCTGGCGTCATCATAATCATTTCATCGCTTAACTGAATGGCCAAATCGATATCATGTGTCGAAAACAAAATACATTTTTGCGTTTCTTTTGTTAGTTTCTTTAATAACTTAAACAAGGAAACTTTATGCAGTAAATCAAGATGTGTTGTAGGTTCGTCTAGAATAATTAACGGCGTATCTTGTGCCAATGCTCGTGCAATTAAAACTTTTTGTAATTGTCCGTCGCTAATTTGAAAATGTTTTTTTGAAGCCAAATGTTCGATTTGTGTCAATTGCATTGCTTCCTGAACTTTTAGAATATCTTCGTTAGACAATTTATCAACCCAATTGGTATAAGGCTGGCGCCCCAAAGCAACTAATTCAAAAACAGAAAGATTACTTGGCGGTAGCTTTTCGGTTAAAACCAAACTAAGATTTTGTGCCAATTCTAAAGGCTGATAGTCTGAAATATTTCTTTCGTTCAAATAAACATTTCCCGATAAAGGCTTTTGAATTCCAGTAATCGTTCGGAGTAAAGTTGATTTTCCAATTCCGTTTGCCCCTATCAAAGTGATTAATTTACCCGCTTCAAGATTAAGATTAAGATTCTCAGCAATAGTCGTCACTCCTTTCTTGGATTTGTATCCAATGTTTAAATCCGATGTTTTTAAGATATTTTTCATTTTTGAGATTCTAAGTTACTAAGATGCTGAGGTTCTAAGTTTTTTTTCTAAAAACAAAATCCTTTTAATCTGTGGCTAAATAGTATTAAAAATTTCTTTTTCGAACTAAAAGCCAAATAACAACAGGTGCACCAATTATAGACGTAACGGCATTTATTGGAAGTGTGACATCAAAGCCTGGCATTTGCGAAACAATATCACAAAATAGCATTATTATCGAACCAAAAAATAAAGTGCTCCAAAACAAAATAGTATGATTGCTTGTCTGAAAAGTCAGTTTTGCAATATGAGGCACTGCTAAACCTACAAAAGCAATTGGTCCTGCAAATGCTGTAATCGCTCCAGACAAAATACTTGTTGCAAAAATGATAACTAATCTGGCCTGTTTAAAATTCAACCCCATGCTTTTTGCATAATTTTCTCCAAGAAGCAAGGCGTTTAATGGTTTGATACTTTTGGCGCTTAAAACCAATCCAATTCCAACACAGAAAGTTAAAATTGTAATGGTTGTCCAAGAAAGGTTTCCAAGATTTCCCATTGACCAAAAAGTAAATTTCTGAAGTTGTTCTGCCGTACTAAAATAAGTTAGGACACTTACGATTGCTGTGGTAAAACTTCCGAACATTAAACCCACAATCAAGATTGCCATTGTATCACGTAATCGTTGCGAAACAACTAAAACTAAAAAAAGAACCAAAGTACTTCCTAAAGTAGATGCCAAAACAATTCCGTAAGAAGACAATGCAATTACACTTAAAAAAGAAGGTAGAAATCCTGCTCCTAAAATGACAAAAGCCACACCAAGGCTTGCACCAGAACTTAATCCTAAGACATAAGGTCCAGCAAGCGGATTTCGGAACAAAGTCTGCATTAAAAGTCCGCTTATTGAAAGCCCCGTTCCAACTAAAACTGCCGTAATTGCTTTTGGCAAACGATAATTAATGATAATATATTCCCAAGTTGATTTTGCAGCATGACCACCTGTTAAACTGGCAAAAACATCTTTCAACGGAATTGTAACCGATCCTAAACTAATGCTAGCAAAAAACATTAATAATAGACCTAAAGCCAGAACGACAAATAAAATGGTATTTCGTGTTTTACTCACCAAAACTAATTCAGTTTAGAAGCAAAAGTAAACTCGTAGCTCGCCAGTAAATCGGGATGAAAGATCTTAATGTAGTCTTTCAAAACCAAATCTGGGCGGCTTGGCGCTAATTCGTAATAAACCGTTCCGCCTGTTGCTCCCATTTTACCTTCAAAATTATAAACACTTTTATTTTTAAAAGCATCAAATTCAGCATAATGCGGATTTGCTTTTTGCAATTCATCCATACTTTTAAAAGATCCAGAAGCAATCCAAACATTCGCATCTTTTGCTTTGTCCAAAACTTTTTCAAAAGACAAACCTTCGCTTCCAGTTCCTTTCAAATCAGCCCATAAATAATTGGCTTTTGCATCTTTCATAAACTCTGCCACCCAACTATTCCCTTTGGCAACATACCAAACATCTTCGTACATAGAACCGTATAGCACTTTTGAAGTTGCTGGTTTATCGCTAACTAATTTTTTCGCCTGATTGTAGCTTTCTACAATTTTATCAAACAATTCTTTTGCTTTTTCTTCTTTTCCGAATAAAGCGCCGTAAAGTTTAATCCATTCTGCTTTTCCTAGCGGAGATTGTTCCATCCAATCACCTTGAATCAAAACATTTAAACCGCTTTTCTTAAGATTATCCAGCATCGGATTATTGTTATCTACACCAAACGTAACGATCAAATCTGGGGATAATTCTATTAATTGTTCGATGTTCAGTTTTTCATTTTGTCCAACGTTTTTTACAGAACCTTTGTCAATTAATGCTCTTGTTTTTTCCGAAGAAATATAATCAGTATGTGGAAATCCGACCAATTTATTCTCAACTTCTAACATTTCTAAAAAAGGAATATTTGTAGTTGAAGTTACAACAACACTTTCTAGAGGAACTTTTATAGCAATATATTTCTTTAAACTATCTGGAATTTGTACGTCTTTTTCTTTTAAAATGTAAGTAAATTTCGTTTTAGAATTTGGCCACGGATTACTCACATTTACAATCGAATAGCCTTCGTTTTTCACAATCGAAAGTCCAGAAGCAAATTCGATACTTTCTTTGGCAGTAGTAGATTTTACAACATCTTGCGCTTCATTTTTTTTACACCCGATTAGGATAAGTAGTACAAAAACGACAGGTAATTTATGGAAAAAATATTTCATATTTTATGTTTTGTGTGGTCACAAAGGTAAATTAATTTCTATTTTTTTTGTTTACCTTTATTCGTACAAATTTAAACAAATAGCCTTTTATTTGATGAATGTACCAAAAACAAAAATCTGCTCCAGTTGCGAAACCGCTTTTTCATGCGGAGACACTTCACCCGAAAATAAGTGCTGGTGTAATGATTACCCACCCATTTTCAATCTTTCTGAAGGAGGCGATTGCCTTTGTCCTGTGTGCTTTAAGGAAGCCTGCGAAGATAAAATTGATGCTTATGTCGAAACCGTAACTCCAAAAAAGGCTCTTAATAATAAGGCAATGCTATTGCCGAAAAACGACAATTTAATTGAAGGAATTGACTATTATATCGAAAATGGCAATTACGTTTTTAAAGCTTGGTTTCATTTAAAAAGAGGAACTTGCTGCGGAAACAACTGCCGACATTGCCCGTTTTAATTGTTAATTATAAATTGTTAATTGTAAATTATGAAAAATAATATTGTTCGAAATAAAAGTTTTGATTTCGCTGTAAGAATTGTCAAACTATATCAATATTTAAATAATGATAAAAAAGAATTTATTCTAGCAAAGCAACTTTTAAGATCTGGAACGAGTGTTGGTGCAATGATTCGAGAAGCAGAACACGCCGAAAGTAAAAGCGATTTTATTCATAAATTTGCAATTGCTCAAAAAGAAGCTAATGAAACTGTCTATTGGCTGGAATTATTAAAAGCAACTGATTATCTTAACGAAAAGGAATTTCAAAACATTTCTAATGATGCGATTGCTATATTAAAGTTAATTACTAGCATACTTAAAACTTCCAAAAGTCAATTAAACATAAAAAAATTAACAACTAACAATTAATAATTAACCATTATATAAAAATGCTTTACTTAATAACTGGCGGCGAGCGTTCTGGAAAAAGCGGGTATGCTCAGAAATTAGCTTTAGAACTTTCCGACTCTCCTTTATATGTAGCGACTGCTCGAAAGTGGGATGCAGATTTTCAAAACCGAATTGATCGTCATCAGCAGGAAAGAGACGAACATTGGACCAATATTGAAAAAGAGAAATACTTAAGCGAAATTGATTTTTCTGGAAAAACGGCCTTAATTGACTGTGTAACGCTTTGGTTGACTAATTTTTTTATTGATACTAAAAACGATGTGGAGCTTAGTTTGGAAGAAGCAAAAAAAGAATTTCTTGCCATTGCCAAACATGAAAATGCCAATATCATTATTGTAACAAACGAAATCGGAATGGGCGTTCATGCAGAAACTCACATAGGGAGGAAATTTGTTGAACTTCAGGGTTGGATGAATCAATTTCTTGCTGCAAATGCCGATCAAGTTGTGCTGATGGTTTCGGGAATTCCAGTTAAAATAAAAGGGTAACAATGGCAAAATTCAATGTCAATTTCAAAAATCAATAAAACAAATTCTGAATTTTTAAACTTCAAATTCCAATATCGTGAAGTACCTTTACATAAAGAGTAAATTGATATTGATATTGATATTTGAAATTGAAAATTATGAGTAATTTAGACGATATAATAAAATCCCGCCGAGACACACGACATTTTACAGCCGATAAAGTTCCAGATGAAGTAATTGAGAAAGCTTTACAAGCTGGACATTGGGCACCTTCTGTCGGATTGACCGATGCTACAAGATATTTTCTGATTAAGTCAGACGAGGTTAAAACGTCTATTAAAAAACTTTTTTTAGACTATAATAAAAAAGCCGAAGAACTTACCGATAATCCTGAACAGAAAGAACTTTACAGATCACTAAAACTCGAAGCAATCGAAGAAGCACCCATCGGGCTCGTCATTGCTTACGACCGTTCGGTTCTCAATCAGTTTACGATTGGAACAATTGGCAGTAACGAAGCAGTAAAATTCAGCTCGGTTTGTGCCGCGCAAAACATTTGGCTTTCGCTGACAGAACAAGGTTATGGAATGGGCTGGGTTTCGATCCTCAATTATTATCAGTTTAAAAAAATCCTTGATTTACCTGAAAATATAGAACCTCTGGGATATTTCTGCATCGGAAAACCAGCCACCAATTACAACAATCAGCCAATGCTGCAGCAATTGCATTGGAAACAAAAATCGGAAGCGCCTATCTGTACTGAAATCAAAGAAATTCATCAAATAAATGTTCCAGATTTTGATTTGAAATCAGAAAGCGAAATACAAAACAAATCTGATTTCAATACACTTTTACAAGAAAAAATAGATTCAAAAACAAAACCTGTAGGTTCTTTAGGCACTTTAGAATCTCTGGCCTTTCAAATGGCAACGGTTTTTGAAACTTTAAATCCGAAAATCCTAAAACCTAATATTGTAGTTTTTGCAGCAGATCACGGAATTGCAAATCATGGCGTAAGTGATTATCCGCAGGATGTTACAAGACAAATGGTCAATAATTTTCTCGATGGCGGTGCAGCAATAAACGTTTTCTGCAAACAAAACAATATTGAATTGTCTATTGTAGATTCAGGCGTCAACTATGATTTTCCAACTAATGCCAAATTAATCGATGCTAAAATTGCAAAGGGAACGCAGTCTTTCCTCCATGTTCCCGCAATGAGCGAATCGGAAGTTCATTTCTGTTTTGAGAAAGGAAAATCGATTGTTGAAAATATTTCAAAATCTGGTTCAAACTGCATTGGTTTTGGCGAAATGGGAATTGGAAACACTTCAACCGCTTCTGTTTTAATGAGCCTTTTAACCGGCTTCCCTATTCAAGAATGTATCGGAAAAGGAACTGGAGTTGAAAACGAAAAACTGCTTCTAAAACAAAATTTACTCCAAAAAGCATTAGATAATTATTCTGGTCAAGCCGAATTAATCTCGCAACTTTCCTATTTTGGCGGTTTTGAGATTCTTCAAATGGCTGGCGGAATGATCGCTGCTTTTGATCATAAAATGCTAATTCTCGTTGATGGTTTCATTTGTACTGTGGCCTATTTAATTGCTTTTAAAATAAATCCGAACATCAAACAAAATGCTGTTTTTTGCCATTGCTCTGCTGAAAAAGCACATTCGGAATTGCTAAATTATTTAGAAGCAAAACCTATTTTAAATCTCGATTTACGTTTGGGAGAAGGAACAGGCTGTGCTGTCGCGTTTCCTATTTTAAAATCGGCTGAATCTTTTTTGAATGAAATGGCGAGTTTTGAAAGCGCGGGAATAAGTAGGAAATAACTTTCTTTTAAGGTTTAAAGTTCATAACTTTGAATTTCTAATTAAAGTTATTTATTACATGCCTTTTACAAAAATTTATATTCATTGTGTTTGGAGTACCAAAAACAGATTTCCTTTTTTAAATTCAGCTGATCTTCGTCAAAAAGTGTGGAATCACATGAAAGAAAATGCATTAAATAAAGAAATTTATCTTCATTTCATTAGTGGATATTCTGATCATTGCCATTGTTTAATTTCATTAGGTAATAATCAGACTCTTCAGAAAACAATACAGCTATTAAAAGGTGAATCTTCATATTGGATTAATAAAAATCAATTGACTAGAGATAAATTTGAATGGCAGGATGAATATTTTGCAGTTTCAGTTTCAGAATCTATTGTAGATAAAGTTCGGGATTATATTAAAAATCAAGAAGAGCATCATAAAAAGAAAACATTTCAAGAAGAATATGAAGAATTTATGATCAAATTTGGATTTAAACAATCTTAAGAAAAATTTGGCTAAAGCCAATCTTAGTGCCTATAAATAAACCAACATCTAAAGATGTTGGCAATTCATAGAAATTATTTTTTTTTTAAAATTTTATTTTTGAATTGCCTCCAGATTTATCTGGAGGTTATAAATTTGCTCCTAAAGAGGGCTTTAGCCAAACAATAATCATAATCAAATGAAATGTGAAGAATTTATAGTCAATTTTGGATGTAAGCAATCTCAAGAAAATTTGGCTAAAGCCAATCTTAGTACCTATAAATAAACCAACATCTAAAGATGTTGGCAATTCATAGAAATCATTTTTTTTTTAAATTTTATTTTTGAATTGCCTCCAGATTTATCTGGAGGTTATAAATTTGCTCCTAAAGAGGGCTTTAGCCAAACAATTATAATCAAATGAAAAAAGAACTACATATTTTCTTCACCTGTTTAATGTTTTACACCAGAATTCCGTGTCCAAAAAACATTACACATCATCCAGATTATTTAAATAAAGCCACAAGATATTTCCCATTTATTGGTTGGATTGTTGGGAGTATTTCCTTTCTGGCTTTTTATCTTTTTTCATTTTTTCTTTCAACGGAAATTGCTGTTATATTGGCAATTATTGCTTCTATCTTAACTACTGGAGCTTTTCATGAAGACGGATTTGCCGATGTCTGTGATGGTTTTGGTGGAGGCTGGACCAAAGAAAAAATCCTAATGATTATGAAAGACAGCGCTATTGGCGCTTATGGAGCAATCGGATTGGTTTTACTTTTTCTACTAAAATTCAAACTGCTTTCAGAATCTATTTTACTTTTCACTAATAACATTTTACTAATTTTCCTTTTATTCATTTCTGCACATTCTTTGAGTCGTCTGGCGGCAATCAGTATTATTTTTACACACGAATATTCGCGTGAAGATGCTTCTAGCAAAAGCAAACCAATCGCTAAACAATATACTTGGAAAGAAGTTTTTGGCTCTTTCTTTTTTGGATTAATTCCGTTACTTGTATTTTCTTATTTTGATTTAAAATTTCTTCTGGCTATAATTCCCGTTTATATAACTCGATATTTTTTAGCGCGATATTTTCAGAAATGGATTGACGGTTATACAGGAGATTGTCTTGGCGCTACACAACAAGTTTGCGAAGTGGTATTTTACTTAAGTATTTTATTTTTATGGAAATTTATCTAGTTCGCCATACCGAAACCATCTGCGAAAAAGGAATCTGTTACGGACAATCAGATGTTGATATTGCAGTTCCATTTGATGAAATTTTCGGCAGAATTATTTCTGAACTTCCTTCGGAGGCAATAATCTTCTCTAGTCCGTTAAAGCGCTGTGTCATTTTAGCAAAACATATTCAAGAAAATATTAAAACCATTTCTTATCACGAAGACGAACGTTTAAAGGAAATGAATTTTGGCGATTGGGAATTGAAAAGCTGGAACGAAATTCCGTCTGAGGAGCTCAATCCGTGGATGGAAGATTTTGTGAATATCAAAGTTTCAAACGGAGAATCTTTTGTTGAATTACATGAAAGAGTTGGCATTTTTTTATCTGATACCATTTCAAAAATAAACCAGCCAATTGTTATTGTAGCCCACGCCGGAATCATTAGAAGTATTTTATGCCATCAGAGTTCACTGCCATTAAAAGAAGCTTTCAATAATAAAGTTGATTTCGGAGAAGTTATAAAAATCGATTTTTAATGCAAATAATTTATAATTTTCCATGAAACGTAAAAGAAATTTGAATAATCAGTATTTTTAACTTTATCTTTGCAGCAAATTAAGGTTGTGTTTTTAATTCAAAAACACATTAAAAGGGAATCAAGTAATTTCTTGAGCTGTACCCGCAACTGTAAGCTAAGTTCACAAAAATGAATGCTTGCTGTAACTACATCACCACTGTCACGCCCTGCGTGATGGGAAGGTAAACAGCAAGACGCAAGCCAGGAGACCTGCCTTTGTAACAATTTATCGAGCTCTCGGGAAAAAGAGTGAAGGAATTATGACTTTAAAACGACTTCTTGCTTTTTATTTATTTGTAATGTGCCAAATTATTTCGGCGCAGAGCGATTCTATTACTAGTCTTAAAGAAGTATTGGTTTCAGACAAAAATTTAAAAAAATATTCAGTTTCACAATCTGTTTTAAAATTAAACGATTCTGTTATTGGCAAAAACGAAGCTCTTCTAACCGATTTATTAAACTTTAATTCTACGATTTACTTTAAAGAATACGGGCGTGGAATGCTATCTACGGTAGCTTTTAGAGGAACTACCTCTTCTCAGACCGCAGTAATCTGGAATGGAATTAACATTAATTCCCAAATGAACGGAAGCACCGATTTTAATACCATTTCGGGTTCCGATTATAATTCGATAAGCGTAAAAGCGGGTGGCGGAAGCGTGATTTATGGAAGCGGTGCTGTTGGAGGAACCGTTCATTTAAACAACGATTTGTTGTTTTTTAATCGTTTTGAGAATAATTTACGACTAGATTATGGTAGTTTTAATACGATTGGGATTAACTATAAAACTTCTATTTCTAACAAAAAATGGAGTGCTCAAATCGGATTGTCTAAAAATAGCTCGACAAACGATTATAAATATCTGAACCAGTACAACTGGAAAGGCGAACAGCGATGGAACCAAAATGGCCAATATGACGTTATTACTTTAAGTGCTAATGCTGGCTATAAAATTGATGCCAAAAACACTCTAAAACTATACACCCAAACCTCAAACACAGATAGAAATACGTCTTTGGTCTCTGAATCTGAAATGAAGAGTAAATATGTTAATGGCTTTAATAGAAATTTACTAGAATACGATGGTAACTTTGGGAAGTTTACTACCAATTTAAAAACTGCTTATATTTTCGAGAACTATCAATATTATGCCGATAATTCGAGTAATATTTATACGTACGGAAAAACAGAAAGCTTAATCACAAAAGCAGATCTGGGGTATCAAATATTCAAATCATTACAAGCCAATGGAATCCTAGAATATAATCGAACAAAAGGATATGGCAGTGGTTTTGGCGACAATGTAAGAGAAATAAGTTCTGCAGCTTTACTTCTTAAACAAGATGCTTCAGTTAATTGGAAAAACGAATTTGGTATTCGAAAAGAATTCACAGACAACTACCAATCTCCTGTCCTATTTTCAGTTGGTTCTTCTTATCAGTTTGGGAAATTATATAATTTGAAATTAAATGCATCACGAAATTTCAGAATTCCAACCTTCAATGATTTGTATTGGGAAGAAGGCGGAAATCCAGACTTAAAACCCGAAAGTTCTTATCAGGCAGAAATTGGCAATGTTTTTACTTTTCAAAATTTTAATATAACGCAGACCTTTTATTACATGAAAATAAAAGATTTGTTGAGATGGGTTCCTGGAACAAATGGAATTTGGATGCCACAAAATACAGACAAAGTAGATAGCTATGGAGCAGAAACATTGTTGAGTTGGAAGAAAAGTTATGGCAAAAACAACCTGACTGTAAATGCAACTTACGCTTATACAGTTTCAGAAAATGTTGAAACCAAAAAACAGTTGTTTTTTGTTCCTTTTAATAAAGTCACTGCTTCTGTTGCTTATTCGAGAAAAAACATTTCTGCCTATTATCAATTTCTTTACAATGGCTTTGTCTATACACAATCTGACAACGATCCTGATAAAATTGTTGATGCCTACAATGTATCAAATATTGGAATTGACTACGATTTTAAACTTTTGTCTTCTTTTAAAGTAGGATTTCAGGTTTTAAATCTTTGGAATACATTTTATCAAAGTTTAGAATATAGACCAATGCCAGGAAGGAATTTTAATTTGTACTTAAACCTTAAATTTTAATATAATGAAACTAACTAGATTATTTTTAGTAGCACTTAGCGTTTCGCTTTTTGTTTCTTGTTCTAATGACGATGACTCCAATGATCCAAAAGGAGTTTATGATGATGGAATTTTCATCTTAAATGAGGGAAATTTTACTGATGGAGGTTCTGTTTCTTTCGTTAGCGACGATTTAAATACTTTCACAAAAGATGTATACAATACTGTAAATGGTTCTGATTTTGTTGGAAAATATCTTCAGAATATCTTTTTTGATGGAGATAAAGCATACATCATTGCTGGCGGTTCTAATGTTATAAATGTAGTAAATCGTTATACATTTAAACTTGAAGCAAAGATTGAGACTGGCCTAATTACTCCAAGATATGGTGTTGTAAAAGACGGAAAAGCTTATGTAACTAATGCCAATACTTATGCGTCGAACACAAACCCAGCTGGTAATACAGATGATTTTATCGCTGTTATCAATTTAGCTACAAACAAAGTAGAATCTACAATTGCTTTAAACGCAACGGCTAATCATATCGAAGTTTACAACAATAAACTCTATGTAACAGAACCATACAACAATGACAAATTACTTATAGTAAATACTGCAACAAACAAACTTGAAACTTCTCTAACTCTTGGTCAAGGAGCAGATACAATGGAAATTAAAGATGGTGTTTTATACACTATTAGAAGCTCATACGGAGAAAGAAGTGAAATTGTAAAAGTAAAATTGTCTGACAATTCTATCAGCAAAATTACTTTTCCAGAAGCTCTTGATGGAGTTAGAAACCTAGACATTTACAACAATAAAATATACTATACTCTAGAAACTGCAGTTTACGCTATGGATTACACAGCAACATCAGCTTCTACAACTCCAATTTTCGAATACAGTTCAACTTCTGAGTACGGAAAAATGTATGGTTTTGCTGTAAAAGATGATAGAATCTTTATTGCAGATGGTGGTGATTTTGCTTCAAGCAGTAAAGCTTATATTTATAACTTAAGCGGAAGCTTATTAAAAGAATTAACTGTTGGTTTAGGTCCAAACGGATTCTACTTTAACGATTAATTTTACCTTTAGAATTAGTTTTTGTTTTTTTATGGAAAAGGCTTTCAGTGATGAAAGCCTTTTCTATTTATTACATGATTTTTTAAAAATTCTTTGGAGCATTTTGAAAATACATTCCGTGTCTTAATCCATTTATAATTTTTGAATCGGTCAAATAAGGATGTTCCGGTTCAGAATCGTTTAGAACTCTTCTAGCAGAAACACCTGTAATTTTTGAAATAGCTAGATTAAGCAAAGGCTCAGACGTTTCACCTAAAACTCCATAGGTATCCAAATATTCTCTTTGTACATAAGTAGGCTGCAAACCTTGAGTATAATCTCCAAAACCTGCAGAATTTGAAATTTTAAATACTAAAGGTTGCATTGCATATTTATGATTTGGATTAATTCCTTTTTTAGTAAATAAAGTTTCTGAATCATATATCGTATACGAACCCACATTTTTACCTGTCGTAGTTTCTCCAATCTGAACTACATTAATATAAGGCGTTAATCCGTTAACAACCAATTCGCTGGCAGATGCAGTACTAGCCGTTGTAATAATATAGACAGTACTTAAGTTTAAGCTATTTAGCGCTTTTCCATCAATATTATTTACAAATCTGTAATTCAAACTTTCTAAATCATCAGCAGTCATATCTTTCATCCACTTTGTATTAAACTGCGTTTTAGCAAAAATCTGGTTGTCAAACTGTCCTGTAATCATACTAGAAAGCCTAATGGAAGATGTAACAGATCCTCCTCCATTATATCGAAGATCTAAAACTAGGTCTGTTATTCCTTGCGATTTGAATTCGCCAAAAGCCTGATTTAATTTATCATCATATCCTGGATAAAAACCATTGTACATTAAATAACCAATCTTATGGCTTCCAGAAGGAATCACTTTACTGATTAAAATAGGATTTTCTTCTAAAACAGTTTTCGTCAAGTCAACCGATTTTCCATTCAAAACATAACTGCTTCCATTATAATCTGCCAAGTTTAGCGTATAACTATCCTTGTTCAGTAATAATTCTTGATAATTTGAAACCGTAAGTTTCACACCATTTACACTCGTAAATAGATCACCACGCTTAATGGCTTTAGTAGAAGCATCAGAATTTGGAATAATATATCGTACAAAACCTACCACATCATTCGATCCTGAAGATACGCGGCTCAATCTAAAATCGACCCCATTATTTTTTGTAACACCGCTTAACTCCTGTTCTAAAACAGTGTAATCTTCAACAATCCAACTGAAACGGTCAATGGCATCGCCATTTGGATATTTACTCACAGGCCTGTTCAATAAATCTTCAAACAAATCCTCTGAATGAGAATATCCTCTTAAAAACTGATTAAAATTGGGCTGCAAATTACGGCCATCTGCTAGATTGGGCACATCAGCCTGCCATAAGTAGACTTCATTTAGTCCTCTCCAAATAAAATTATTAATCTGCAAGTCTGCTGGAGCTGCAACATCATCCTGATCTTCACAAGACTGTAAAGAAAATGCGAATAAAAAGAGAAGAAGAACACTCTTTAAATTTGTTTTCATATCGTGTAGGTTATATATTCTGAATAAACGTAAAAATAGTATCTTTAGTTTTAGCTTTATCTTAATAGCAGTATTTTTTTTACATAAAAAAATATTTTCTTTTTTGTTGTAACAAATATAATTGTGTCTCGTCTTGAATATATAAGCTAACGATTAACCATCAGATTAATGAACCAAGTTGTATTTATAGAATTAATAAATCCTTTTAAAGACAAAGTTTTTCGTCTGGCAAAAAGATTGCTTACTAGCACCGAAGAAGCAGAAGATGCAACTCAGGAAGTAATGGTAAAATTATGGAACAAAAAAGACAATCTGCAAAGCTATAATAGTGTAGAAGCATTGGCGATGACTATGACCAAAAATTATTGTCTCGATCAGCTAAAATCTAAAAGGGCTAGCAATCTGCAAATTGTTCACAACAACTTTACCGATCGGCAGCCGCAATTGGATAAAAAACTGGAAGATCAAGACAGTTTAGAATGGGTTGAAAAAATTATAAATGAGATGCCCGAACAAATGCAATTATTAATTCAGCTACGAGATGTGGAGCAATATGAATTTGAAGAAATAGCCAAAATCGTAAATATGAACGAAACAGCAATACGAGTGGCACTTTCGAGAGCGAGAAAAAAAATTAGAGAATCAATGACAAATACACACCTTTATGGAACTAAATAAAATAGAAGATATATTAGAAAAATACTTTCAGGGAGAAACTTCTATTGCTGAGGAAAATCAATTAAAAGAATATTTCTCTTCACCAAATGTTGCGCAGCATTTGGAGCAATACAAACCTATGTTTGGCTATTTCTCTCAAGCAAAAGAACAGAAATCAACGTATGAAATTCCACTACAATCTAAGAAACGTAACGTAGCGTGGTTATCGATTGCGGCATCAGCTGTTGTTTTGCTGGGAATTGGAACCTACTTTTTTATGAGCGAGCAAAAAGAAGCAACTGCAGTGGCATCGCAAACAGAATTAGGAACCTACGATAATCCCGAAGAAGCTTTAAAAGCAACTCAAAAGGCCTTGGCTTTATTATCAAACAATGTTAATGTAGGTATCGAAAGTGTACAGTACATTAGTGAATTCGAACAATCAAAAAACAAAATTTTTAAACAGTAATTAAACACAAAAATAGTCATGAAAAATTTCATTATAACTTTAGTATTCGCATTTGTTACCACAACATTCTACGCACAAGGCGCTTTTGACAAATTTGATGGTCAGGATGAAGTAACTTCAGTAATTGTAAACAAAAAAATGTTCGATTTAATGAGCAAAGTAAAAGTTGACGCTTCTGATAAAGAAACACAGCAGTATATTGCTCTAATTAAAAAACTGGATTACTTAAAAGTGTTTACCACTAAAAATCCAAAAATCGAAGCAGACATGAAAGCTACTGCCGACAAATACGTAAAAACTGCCGGTCTAGAAGAATTAATGCGTGTAAATGATGGCGGGAAAAATGTTAGAATAATGGTAAAATCTGGCGCTACAGATACTCAAATAAAAGAATTATTAATGTATGTGGATGGTGCAAAAAACGACGAAACTGTTTTATTATCTTTAACTGGTAATTTTGATCTAAACGAAATCTCAGTATTAACAGATAAAATGCAACTTCCTGGCGGTACAGACTTAAAGAAAGCTTCTAAAGGCAAAAAATAACAATGAGAACAAATATTTTCATCTTAGCACTTACGGCTCTTCTAACTTTGGGAAGCTGTAATTCTGAACCAACATTACAAAAGTATTTTGTTAAAAATTCGGAGAAAAAAGATTTCATAGCATTAGATGTTTCACCAAACATCCTGAATGTGGATAAAACAAATCTATCAGCAGAACAAAGCGAAGCTTTAAATTCGTTTGACAAAATGAATATTCTAGCTTTCAAAGCTGATCAAAACAATCAGGCACAGTTTGAGACAGAACGAAACAAAGTAAAAGCCATATTAAAAGATCCGAAATATCAAGAGTTAATGAAAATTGGTTCTGGCAAAGACGGTGCTTCTGTGAGCTATGTTGGAAGTGATGATAATATTAAAGAGTTTATCATTTTTGCCAATAGAAAAGAAAATGGGTTTGCCGTAGTTAGGGTTTTAGGCGAAAACATGAATCCAAACAACATTATGACTTTAATGTCTGTTTTACAGAAATCTAAAATAGATATGGAGCAGTTAAAACCTTTAGAACAATTACTTAAAAAATAATACAATCTTACTTTTTAAATTAAGAAAGCTCCAATATATTGGAGCTTTTTTTATAACATCTACTAAGATTATACTTATTAATTTATTTTCATTTTCATTTTGCCATTAATCAAATTTAATTACATTTACGAACTGAGATTATAAAAAAAAACAAATCTCAAAAATCTAATTTAACCAGAATTAATATGATACAAAAAACATCAAATGCCTTTATTGCGGCATCTTGGGTAGCTCTTGGAGCTGGAACTGTCGGTTTTATCGTTGGACTAGCAAGAGCTGAAATGTTATTAAATGAAAAAGGATACTATTTTACAGTTTTAATGTTCGGACTTTTTGCCGTAGTTTCTTTGCAAAAAAGCGTTCGAGACAGACTTGAAAAACTTCCTGTAACAGATATTTATTACGGAATCTGCTGGTTCGGAACATTACTTTCGATCGTTCTTTTGGTTGTTGGATTATGGAATGCAACAATTCTTCCTAGCGAAAAAGGTTTCTATGCTTTTGCTTTTTTACTAGCATTGTTCGGTGCTATTTCAGTTCAAAAAAACACTAGAGATAATATGAGCTTTAATCAGGTTGAATAAAGTTTAAATCAATAAAAAAAACAGTATTAGGCTTCATTTAAAAAAATGAGGCTTTTTTTGTACGAAATTTCAATTGTTAGCATTAAAACCAGACTTCTTTTTAACTAAACAAAAGTGTCTCAATAGTATAGTAAATTAAAAATACAATCTTCAAAATATATTTTCTTACAAAAAAAATAATTTATTCACTTAAAATTATATCTTTGACCAAACCCTAAATATACTATATGAAAAAAATTTTACTCTTTACATTATTATCAGCATTTGGCGCAAATGCACAAACTCCAACCGATTACGTAACTACGGGATTTAACACTCCAACCGGGATTGCTTTTGATGCTTCTGGAAATTTATTTGTTGCTGATTTTTACACTTATAAAGTTACTAAAGTTACACCTCAATTAGTACAAAGCAATTTTGCAACAGTAAATGGTACACCACAACAAATTGCTTTTGACAAGAGTGGAAATCTTTGGATGGCAGGATCTGGTTTCATTCAGGAAATAGAAAAAATTACACCATCAGGAGTAGTTACGGCGTATCCAGCAAGTGGAAGCCCTTACGGAATTGCCATCGACGCAGACGACAATGTATTTTATTCTGAATCAAATTCTGGAAACATTAAAAAAAGAACTGCAGCTGGAGTAACAACAACTTTTGCTTCAGATTTCAGTCAGCCAAATGGTTTAGCATTTGACAAATCAGGTAATTTACTCGTTGTTGACAAAATGGATGGTGTAGTAAAAAAGATAACACCTGCAGGAGTAGTATCAACACTAATTTCAGAACTGAGAAACCCAGCAAATCTTGTAGTTGCTCCAAATGGCGATTTATACATTTCTACAGGTTTACAAAATAGAATTTTCCGTTTTCCTGCGAACGGGAATGATGGTGACCAAGAAGAATTTATTTATTTTAATACTAACTATGACCAGCCTGCACAAATGGCAATTTATGATGGAGCTCTTTACGTTAGTACCAGTTCTAGCACTAAAAAAGTTATTAAAATCACATCTCCAACTTTAGGTTTAGGTGATATCAAAAAAACTGAAAAAGGTCTTGCAATATATCCAAACCCAGCAACAGATTTTGTACACATTGAAAATGGCAGTGATGTTACAATCGAAACTATTGATTTGTATGATGTAACAGGAAGAAACGTTAAAAGCTACAAATCTGCAGATGTCAAAGACAATGTTATTTCTGTATCGAATGTAGTTCCAGGAAATTATATTTTAAAAATAAACAATACGTCTAAGAAGATTATTGTGAAGTAATAAAACATTCTAAAACAAAAAGCTCCAATTTACGTTGGAGCTTTTTTTAAATAACAAAACCAATACTTAATTCAATAAGTAATAAAATCATGGGACAAAAAATTTGCGCAATTTTAACTAATGAAAAAAGTCAATACAATAAAAATTTAGTTCATTTTTTTGAAGAGAGCATAGTAATTATACCTTTAGATTTAAACGGAAGTACAATAGAATATTTCATTAAGGAAGCTGACAGTTTTAATACTATAAAAGAGTACTTACAATATTTAAAAACACTTCCAATTTATGAAACTCAAGCAAACTCATCCGATTATGAACATAATATCAAATCAATAGTTGACATTATTGAAACATATGAATTAAAGACTTTTTCAATTCGATATTATACAGAATGGGCAGATATCCCCGATGATGATTTCTATATTGCAATAGTAAATGGAGAAATAAAAAGAGATTCTATTGTACTTGAAGATGAAAAATATATTGGAAATTCTAATAATCGAGAAAAATACAATAATCTCATCGGCTTAAATTCTTCATGGATAGCAAACGAAAACAGATACTTTAATTATAATCATGCTAAAAAAGAATACACTAAAAACATAGGCTAACTTTCAATATCTTGACATTATAACAAAAAAGCTCCAATCTTCATTGGAGCTTTTTCTTTTATAATAGAATCTGAGATTATTTACTCAAATACATTTTTCTTCTAGAGTACAATTCGTAGAATTGATCGTCTTTTAAGTCATCAATAAACAAGATGCTTTCTCCTGTCGATTTCATTTCTGGCCCTAACGCTTTATTTACATTCGGGAATTTACTGAAAGAGAAAACCGGTTGTTTGATTGCGTATCCTTTTAATTGCGGATTGAAATCAAAGTCAGTTACTTTATTGTGACCTAACATTACTTTTGTAGCGTAGTTTACATAAGGTTCTCCATAAGCTTTTGCAATAAACGGAACCGTTCTTGAAGCTCTTGGATTTGCCTCGATGATGTAAACTGTATCATCTTTAATTGCAAACTGAATGTTGATTAAACCAACAGTTTTTAAAGCTCTCGCAATTTTATGCGTATGATCTTTAATTTGCTGCATTACAAATTCTCCTAAGTTGAAAGGAGGCAATGTTGCGTTACTATCTCCAGAGTGAACTCCACAAGGCTCAATGTGCTCCATAATTCCGATGATGTAAACATTTCCATCAGCATCACAAATTGCATCAGCCTCAGCTTCGATTGCTCCTGCTAAGTAATGATCTAAAAGTAATTTGTTTCCTGGAATTGCTTTCAACAAATCGATAACGTGCTCTTCCAACTCTTTTTTGTTGATTACAATCTTCATTCCCTGACCTCCTAATACATAAGAAGGACGAATTAAAAGTGGGAAATCTAAAGTATCTGCCAATTTTGAAGCTTCGTCAGCCGTTTCAGCGATTCCGAATCTTGGGAAAGGAATATGCAATTCAGTCAATAAATCTGAGAATCTTCCTCTATCTTCTGCCAAGTCAAGTGCATCAAAACTAGTTCCGATAATTTTTACTCCGTATTTAGATAATTTATCTGCTAATTTAAGAGCTGTCTGACCTCCCAGCTGCACAATTACACCTTCTGGTTTTTCGTGTTGGATAATGTCATAAATGTGCTCCCAAAAAACTGGTTCGAAGTATAATTTATCAGCAGTATCAAAATCTGTAGAAACCGTTTCAGGATTACAGTTAATCATGATCGTTTCGTAACCACATTCTTTAGCTGCTAAAACTCCGTGTACACAAGAGTAATCAAATTCGATTCCCTGACCAATTCTGTTTGGTCCAGAACCAAGAACGATTACTTTCTTTTTATCTGTAAGAACACTTTCGTTATCTACATAACGCTCCCCATTTGCTTTTTCGATTTCTGCCTCAAAAGTTGAGTAGTAATAAGGTGTTTTAGCTTTAAATTCAGCCGCACAAGTATCAACCAATTTGAACACACGGTTGATGTTTTTCTCCATACGCAAAGTATGCACTTCACTTTCCAGACAGTTCATCATGTGAGCCAATTGTCTGTCAGCAAAACCTTTTTGTTTTGCCTCAAGCAATAATTCTTTAGGAAGATTTGAAACTTTGTAATTTGAGATTTCTTTTTCTAAAGTATAAAGCTCTTCGTATTGTTTTAAGAACCACATATCGATTCTTGTAATTTCGTGAATTGTACTCAACGGAATTCCCATTGCAATTGCATCATAAATTACGAAAACTCTGTCCCAGCTTGCGTGAGTCAGTTTATCGATAATCAATTCGTAATCTTTATATCCTTTTCCGTCTGCTCCTAAACCATTTCTCTTAATCTCTAAAGATTGAGTCGCTTTGTGAAGTGCTTCTTGGAAAGAACGTCCAATTCCCATAACCTCACCTACAGATTTCATCTGAAGACCTAAAGTTCTGTCTGAACCTTCAAATTTATCGAAGTTCCAACGTGGTATTTTTACGATTACATAATCTAAAGTTGGTTCAAAAAGAGCCGAAGTCGATTTTGTAATTTGGTTTTGCAACTCATCTAAGTTGTATCCTAAAGCTAATTTAGAAGCGATTTTTGCAATTGGATATCCAGTTGCTTTTGATGCTAAAGCAGAAGAACGAGATACACGAGGATTGATCTCGATGGCTACGATATCTTCTTTTTCGTCTGGCGAAACTGCGAATTGTACGTTACATCCTCCAGCAAAATTTCCGATACTTCTCATCATTAAGATAGCGTAGTCACGTAATTTTTGGAAAGTTGTATCAGATAATGTCATCGCTGGCGCAACTGTAATCGAATCTCCCGTATGGATTCCCATTGGATCCATATTTTCGATAGAACAGATAATTACAACGTTGTCATTTTTATCTCGTAAAAGCTCTAACTCATATTCTTTCCATCCCATTAAAGCTTTATCAATTAAAACTTCGTGAATTGGAGAAGCTTCAAGTCCGCGAGTTAAAAGCTCATCAAAATCTTCTTTTTTGTAAACCACAGCTGCTCCAGTTCCTCCTAGTGTAAAAGAAGGACGAATTACAAGCGGGAAACCAAATTCCTGAGCGATTTCTTTTCCTTCAAGGTAAGAAGTAGCTGTTTTTGCAGGTGCAGTTGGCACATTAATTCTTTCTAAAAGTTGCTTAAACTGCTCTCTGTCTTCTGTAATATTAATAGCATTTACATCAACACCGATTAATCTCACTCCGAAATCTTGCCAGATTCCTTTTTCTTCAGCTTCCAAACACAAGTTTAAGGCTGTTTGCCCTCCCATTGTTGGTAAAACAGCATCAATTTGCGGATGTTCCTTAAGAATTTCAATAATCGATTTTGTCGTTAAAGGTTTCAAATAAATATGATCGGCCATAGATGGGTCGGTCATAATCGTCGCTGGATTCGAGTTAATCAAGATAACCTCAATTCCTTCTTCACGAATCGAGCGCGCAGATTGAGATCCCGCATAATCGAATTCGCAAGCTTGGCCAATAACAATAGGTCCTGAACCTATTATTAAAACTGATTTTATTGATGTGTCTTTAGGCATTTTGTATGTATTGTGTAGTTGTTTACGATTTAAAAAAACTTTTCTAGTGCACTATAAACTAGAAAGTTGAGAGATTTTTTACCGACAAGGTATAAAAAAAGGCGATACTAAAAAAGTAATCGCCTTATGTATGTTTATACAAACATTATTTTTTGTGTCTAGGCTCGCTAGAAACAGTTAATTTATGTCTTCCTTTTGCTCTTCTACGCGCTAGAACTTTTCTTCCATTCGCAGAAGCCATTCTGTCCATAAATCCGTGCTTATTTCTTCTTTTTCTTTTCGATGGTTGAAATGTTCTTTTGCTCATTGCTTTGTATCTTTAAAAATGGTATCTATTAACTCGTTTATTTGGTTTTGGATATCGTTGTTCAAAAACCGAGTGCAAATATACAAAGACTTTTTTTTCTGGCAAGTACTTTTATAAAAATATTTTTAATTCCTTTTACTATCTTTGCAATCACAAATTTACAATAATTATGTTTCACAAGAATATTAAACTTATTTTGGCCGGACTTCTTGTAGTGGCGGGCGTTTGGCAATTTACAGAAAGTAATATTGGGAATGGTATATTCCTTATCTTATTGACTGCAATTCCAATTTTTCTTTATTTTAAAAACGAATTTATCCTTTTAGCCTTCCTTAAATTAAGAAAACAAGACTTCGAAGGTGCTAATAAATGGTTATCATATATCAAAAATCCAGAAGGTGCATTAGTAAGAAAACAACAAGGATACTTAAATTACTTACAAGGTATTATGTTATCTCAAACTAATATCAACCAAGCGGAGAAACATTTCAAAAAAGCAATCGAACTTGGATTATCAATGGATATGGATTTAGCTGTAGCTAAATTAAACCTTGCTGGAGTTGCAATGTCTCGCAGAAGAAAATTGGAAGCGACTAATTTATTAAACGAAGCTAAAAAATTAGACAAACAGGGAATGCTGAAAGAGCAAATCTCTATGATGAAAGAACAAATGAAGAAAATCTAATTTTCTAAATTACAATATTATAAATCCCAAATTCCAAAAGAGTTTGGGATTTTTTTATTTTAGATTGTTGAGTTTAGATTTTAGATTTTCTACTAAAGACTTTCTTTAGTTTGTCATCCTGAGGAACGAAGGATCACACTCGTAGCTCGACAAACATTGGCAATTCTCTGTATGGAGTTTCTAGTGTGATCCTTCGTTCCTCAGGATGACAAAACTACATACATAAAGTATTGGAATTTGGGATTTTTAAAATTGGAATTTAATCAAGTATAATCGATGGCAAATTCTCATTCAACCATTTATACTTATTCAAGATCATAATATGAGTTCCTCCTTTGACTAAAATACATTTATCAATATATTTAATCGGAAAAACATCATCTTTATCTCCGTGGATATGCACTACATTTTCATCAATTTTATCTCGCTCCCATAAAATTACACTTTCTACCGCCCATTGCAGATATCCTAAATCACGGACAGATAAAAATTTCTCATACAATTTAATTCGCTTATTGACTTTTTCGCCAAATGAAAATTTAGCCAATTTCTCAACATTCAGAATTAACTGCATCGGAATTAGTTTGTAAGCTTTTGTCCTCTTCCCTATTTTCATTCTTCTCGGGAACTCCAAATTGCTTCTTACACTCGATATAATAATAACTTTTCGTGCTTTTATATGTTTCGAAATTTCCTGAACTAGGATTCCTCCAAAAGAAACTCCGACTAACACAGGATTTTCGTGTTTTATATTTTTACTAATTCGAAGTGCATAATCTGATAAAGATTCTTTCGGATTTGGAATTTCCCATTCCAAAAGATGCATTTCAAAAGTATCTTCATCCAATTTTATTCTTTCAAAAATAGATGAACTCGCAGCCAAACCTGGCATAAAATAAACTGGAATTTTACTCATAATATTAAAATGAAATTACCATTAAAACCTTTATTCTAAAAAATAAAGTTACTTTTTTTAATGTCATGATAATCAAATTTCAGACCTATTTTATAGCAATTCAAAAAAAATCCAAGTTCAAAACAAAAACTTAAAGTTTATAGTTGCAAAAAATAATTTAATATTGAAAATCAAATGATTACCTTTGCAATTCGAAATATTTCTTGAATTTAAAACTTATAAAGAATTTTCTTTCAATAAAATTTCGAGTCCCAAATTCACTATTTACCAATAACCTAACAAGAAATTACTATGGAATCTTCTGTAACTATGGAAATCAAAGACAACACTTTTGCACGCCAATTTGAAACTGTCATCCCCGAAGGAATGTTAGCAGTTGAGTATTCATTTCAAGAAAAAAAAATCTTTTTAACCAAGATCAATAAACCAGATTCATACGAGAACGAAGAAACGATCAATATGCTGCTTAAAAATATATTAGATTTAAGTTCTGAAAAAAATTACAGAGTAGTTCCTATTCACCCAAAGATTGTTTCGTTTTTCAAAAAAAACCCTAGATACAAAGAATTACTTCCTCCAGGAATCAGAATCTAAAAATATCCAATTACTCGGAGCCACAATCCTCCTATTACCATATAGATAAAGAGCATAACCAAACCAGTTATAAGCCCTTTGACCCACCAGCTCTTTAGGTCAACGTAACCGCTCCCGAAAAATACGGGTGCCGGACCGTGACCATAGTGCGTTAAAGTTCCGTAAAGAGATCCGACAAAACCAAGCATAAATGCTAGCAATAATCCTGGAATTCCGAGCGAAACACCCACACCAAGCAAGGCTGCGTACATTGCTGCAACGTGCGCAGTTGCACTTGCAAAAAGATAATGACTAAAGAAGTATACCAATATAATGATTGGAAAAGCCATCTGCCAGCTTAATCCGCCAATTTCTGCTTTTACTAAATCGCTAAACCACGCGATAAAACCTAATTCATTAAGCGAACTGGCCATCATTACTAGAACAGAAAACCACACAATGGTATCCCAAGCTCCTTTTTCGGCTTTTACATCATCCCAAGTCAAAACTGAAGTTAAAAGTAAAATTACCAATCCGATAAAAGCTGTTGTTGTTGCATCGATAGAAAGCAGATCTCCTGTCATCCAAAGAAAAAGCAGAATAAAAAAGGTCAGCAACATCATCCATTCATCTCTAGTTATTGCCCCCATTTCTTTCAATTTCTGTGTTGCAATCTGCGGTGCATCCCCAGTCTTTTTTAATTCTGGAGGATAAATTTTATAAAGAACGAACGGAATTACAATAAAAGCACATAACCCCGGAACAATTGCCGCCGCCGCCCAAGACATCCAGCTAATTTTTATTCCTAAATTAAGTGCAAACTTCTGACACATCGGATTACTCGCTGTTCCTGTTAAAAACATCGAAGAAGCAATCAGGTTCATATTATAACTATTTAAAGTTAAATAAGCCCCTAATTTCCTATGCGTTTCAGGTTTGTCAGGCATTGAACCAAAACTCATCGACATTGATTTCATGATCGGATAAACAATTCCTCCTCCTCTAGCCGTATTACTTGGAACAGCTGGCGCTAAAACCAAATCTGCCAATCCTAAACCATACGCGAGTCCTAAAGAACTTTTTCCGAATATTTTTATAAATAAAAAAGCAATTCTGTTTCCCAGACCTGTTTTTATAAATCCTCTTGCTATAAAAAATGAAATTCCGATCAGCCAGATTACCTTATCCCCAAATCCTTTTAATGCTAATGTGATCGATTTTCCAGGATCTCCTGGAGCCAAAACCTGAGACATCGCCGTTAAAGCAATTGCAATCATACACATTGTTCCCATCGGAGCCGCTTTTAAGATAATTCCTAAAATAGTAGCTACGAAAATGGCAAATAAATGCCAAGCTTCTGTTACAACTCCTTCTGGAGCTGGAACAAACCAAATGGCAACCAAAACTGCCAGCGTAATTAGGGTCTGTGGAATTTTTACTTCTTTCATAAAAACAAAGATTAAGTGAATTAAATTCTGAGCTGTAACTGAATTAAAAATAAATTATCGTTGTAGGTTGACGTATCTGGAATACTCTTATCAAATCTGTCAATTTCAAATCCCATCTCGATACGTCCTGTATACGATTTTCCGAATTCCAAACTAACCATTGGCGTGTAAGTGGTGCGCACATTTGAATCGATTTTGTAGCTCGGATCAAAAGTTTCGTAGCGGCAAGAAATTTCAAATGCGGTGAGTTTTTTATAATCTACTACATATCTAAAATTCGGCAGAAAATAGATCCCGCGCATTTGATAATCTGCAACATTCTCTGTACGGCTAGCAACTGGTAAAGAATAATATAAATTATGGTTTGTTCCTTGCTTATATTCTATCTGCAAATCAAAACTAAGTTTATCGGTTATTTTAAAATCACTGGTAATATCTGCTCCTAATGCAAAAACATCTTCCTTAAAGACTTTTCCAAAACCTCCGTTTAAACCCAGATTAATTTTATGCTCTTTTGACAAACCAAAAACCCATCTTGAAGAATATTGTTTTCCGTTATCTTTATCCATTTCTACATTTTTCCCATTTCCGTTTAAAATAGAAACCGCATAATTCACCGGAATTTTTCCAATATCAAAACCTCCTGTCGCTGATGCTCCAATTTGAAAACTTGTCCATCCATTTTTTCCAAATTCATAATACTGATTCGAAAAATCAAAAGATTTAATAATATCTACCGGAACAAGCTCCTCAAGACCAAATGCTGGACGAAATTGCCCTCCTGTTAAAGCTATATATTTATTAAAAGTATATTTCCCGTAGGCATTTTCAAGAACTTTTCCCTTTGGATCAGATTTAAAATCGGCTAAATTGACCAGAATTACAATTTCTGTAGTCTCGCTTAACTTTGTATTTAAACCCACACGCATTCTTTTTATATCAAAAGAACTTTGAACTGCATCTCCCGTTGAATGATGAGTTCCTAAAACGTCTACATTATCTCCAAAACTCTCTAGATATCTTGCTTGAAGAAGCCCTTTTAATTGAAATTGCGGATATTTTACTTCTTCACTCTCTTTTTTATCAGCTCCTTGATTCACATCTCCTTGGGCGTAGAAAAAAAATGGCGTTATAAAAAAAAGAAAAAAAAAATGGCGATAGTAGACTTTTACTCATAGGCTTAAATTAAATGAAACAGCAATGCTTATATAGTGATTTAAAAATCAGCGTTCTATTCTTGATCAAAAAACTTAATTACTTACAGTCAACACGAAATGGGAATACTAAAGTAACAAAAAAAGATATTTTATGTAAAAAAAATTGCATTAAAATACTGTTACGAATATTGCAACAAAGAAAAAGGGCATAAGAATAAACTTATGCCCTTTAAAAATTATATTGAAAAATATTATTTCTCGATCTCTCTCATAGAATCCATTTTCTTATGCGCTAAGAAACCAGCAACATCTTCAAAGTGTTCTTTAACTCTTTTATTTCCGAATTCAAAAACTTTAGTCGCTAATCCGTCAAGGAAATCACGGTCGTGAGAAACCAGAATCAAAGTTCCGTCGAAATCGCGTAAAGCATCTTTAATAATGTCTTTGGTTTTCATATCCAAGTGATTCGAAGGCTCATCTAGAATTAACAAGTTAACTGGCTCCAACAATAATTTAATCATTGCCAAACGAGTTTTCTCTCCTCCAGAAAGCACTTTTACTTTTTTAGTAATATCGTCACCTTGAAACATAAAAGCTCCTAAAATATTTTTGATTTGCGTTCTGATATCACCAACGGCAATACTATCGATTGTTTCAAAAATGGTAGCATTTTCATCTAATAAAGCCGCTTGATTTTGAGCAAAATATCCGATTTGTGCATTATGACCAATTTCTACGCTTCCAGAATCAACGCCGATTTCTTTCATAATGGCTTTAATCATTGTCGATTTTCCTTCACCATTTTTTCCAACAAAAGCCACTTTTTGTCCGCGCTCGATTACAATATTTGCATCTTTAAATACTACGTGATCTCCGTAAGCTTTAGACATTTCTTTTACAATAACAGGATATTGCCCAGAACGTGCTGCTGGCGGGAATTTTAATCGTAAAGCCGATGTGTCTACTTCATCAACCTTAACAATTTCCAATTTTTCAAGCATTTTTACACGAGACTGAACGGCATCTGTTTTAGAGAATGTTCCTTTGAAACGGTCAATAAAAGCACGGTTTTCTGCAATCATTTTTTGCTGCTCATCATATGCTTTTTGCTGGTGAATTCTACGATCTTTTCTTAATTCTAAATAATGAGTATATTTTGCTTTATAATCATAAATTCGTCCCATTGTAACCTCAATAGTACGATTGGTAATATTATCTACAAACGCTCTATCGTGCGAGATTACCACTACAGCTTTAGCTTGGTTTAGCAAAAATTCCTCTAACCACTGAATACTTTCAATATCCATATGATTCGTTGGCTCATCTAGCAAAATCAAATCAGGCTTTCTCAATAGAATTTTAGCCAACTCAATACGCATTCTCCATCCTCCTGAAAATTCAGAAGTTTGACGTCCAAAATCTTCACGTTCAAAACCTAAACCAACCAAAATTTTCTCAACTTCAGCTTCGTAGTTTACTTCTTCAATTGCATAAAATTTTTCGCTTAAGTCAGAAACTCTTTCGATCAATTTCATGTATTCGTCACTTTCATAATCTGTACGAACTGTCAATTGCTCATTAATATCATCGATTTCAGCTTTCATTGTAAAAATTTCACTAAAAGCTTTTGATGCTTCTTCCATAACCGTTGCACCATCTTCGGTAAGCAAATGCTGTGGCAAGTAAGCGATTATAGCTTCTTTTGGAGCAGAAATACTTCCGGTTGAAGGTTTGTTTGCACCTGCAATTATCTTTAAAAGTGTAGATTTTCCCGCACCATTTTTACCCATAAGGGCAATTTTATCATTTTCATTAATAGCAAAAGAAACATCGCTAAAAAGTGTAGTTCCGCCAAACTGAACCGAAATATCGTTAACTGTAATCATTTGTGTTTGTTAATTTGTTTAATCGGTTAATCGTTTATCTGACTACCCATTTTTTTTTCGTGCTGCAAAGATAGATTAATTAGATAATTAGGCAATTTGAAAATTAGATAATTATGAAAATGTGTTGTCCAGATAATTTACAAATTAAATAATGTCTTAATCGCAAAGAACGAAACCCCAATCATTTTTTAATATTTCAAAATTTTAGTCTTAACTTGTACTATAATTTTAAAAATCAGCAAAATATGAGAACGAAATTAAAACTGACAATCTGCTTAATTACGGGATTACTATTTGGACTTACTACAAATGCACAAAAAACTGTAATTAAAAAAGAGGCTTTACCGGGAAACGCACAAACATTCTTAAAAACACATTTTGGATCTAAGAAACCTAGCTATATATTAGAAGACAAAGAAATTCTATCTACAGAATACAAAGTTCAATTTAGCAATCAAACAGAAATTGAATTTGACAAAAAAGGAAACTGGAAAGAAGTGGATGCTAAAACTGGAAAAGTTCCAAAATCTATTATCCCAAAAAAAATTGCTTCTTACATAAAAGCAAATTTCCCTAAAGAAGACGTAACCAAAATAGAAATTGGTTCTTCTGGATATGAAACAAAATTAACCAATGGTTTAGAATTAAAATTCAACTTAAAAGGGGATTTTACTAAGATTGATAAATAAGTAAAATTAGAAAATATGTCAATTAGGAAATTAGAAAATTCTCTAAAACCTTAAAATAACAAAACCCGACAGGTTTTAAAAACCTGTCGGGTTTGCTATAATTATCTAATTAAATTAGTCTTTTCTCCATTTTTTTGTTTCTTCAAAAATGTGCTCCATAATTGCAACTTCCGTTGCATCGAATTCTATATTTCTTCGGCTCATCACTAACCTCGCTGTTTCAAAAGCTTTTTTAGTTACATAAGTTGTAAAACCTGCTGCTCCTCCCCAAGAAAAACTAGGAACAAAATTACGAGGAAATCCAGAACCAAAAATATTAGCGCTTACACCAACAACAGTTCCTGTATTAAACATCGTATTGATTCCGCATTTACTATGATCTCCCATCATTAAACCACAAAACTGAAGTCCGGTTTTAGCAAAACCTTCTGTTTCATAGCTCCATAATTTTACTTCTTCGTAATTGTTTTTTAGGTTTGAGTTATTAGAATCTGCTCCAATGTTACACCATTCCCCTAGAACAGAATCACCTAAAAATCCTTCATGTCCTTTATTTGAATTGGCAAAAAGAACTGAGTTTTTAACTTCTCCGCCTATTCTCGATCCTGGCCCAACAGTCGTTGCACCATAAACTTTCGCCGACATTTTTACCATTGCGTTTTCACATAAAGCAAAAGGGCCACGAATTACAGTACCTTCCATAATTTCGGTATTCTTACCTATATATATAGGGCCGTTTGAAGCGTTTAAAGTTACAAACTCTAATTTTGCACCTTCTTCAATAAAAATATTTTCTGGAGCAATTACATTAACGCTTTTAGGAATGGGTTGCGAAGTACGATCCTCTGTCAAGTATTTAAAATCTTGACGAATCGCTGCATCGTTTTTTGAGAAAATATCCCAAGTATGCTCTATCGTAATACAATCTTCATTGTACTGAATAATTTCATAAGAATCAAAATCGACTTCTTCTTGGTTTTCGTTTGCAAAAAATGCAATTACATCTTCACCTTTAAAGATTGCTTGGTTTTCTGTTAAATTAGAAACCATCTCTGCAAGAGTATCATTTGGCAAATACGCTGCATTGATCATTACATTTTCCTCCATTTCAACCATTGGGAATTTCTCTGATAAATATTCCTCTGTTATAGTCGTGATTGTCGAACCAAGATATTTTTCCCATTTCTGGCGTATTGTCATGATTCCTACCAAAATATCAGCTACTGGACGTGTAAAAGTAAAGGGTAATAAAGCATTCCGAACGGGACCGTCGAAAAGAATGTAGTTCATAAATAATTGAGTGTTTGTTAAAATTTGATTTGGTTACCTGGCACCAAAGTTACAAATATTTTACCGGTTTAGTAAAAAACCATTTTAACGAAAAGTAATATTTAACGCATAAAAAAAGCCTTCCAGAATTGGAAGGCTTTTGTATAATATAAAACAGCTATTATTTTTTAGCGTGTTTAGCGTATTTAGTTTTGAATTTATCAATACGTCCTGCAGTATCGATAAGTTTAGATTTACCAGTATAAAAAGGGTGAGATGTTCTAGAAATCTCCATTTTTACAAC
>Ga0308157_10001705_pt1 | contig 41894 bp, 53 predicted proteins | sample PhyBR1_FD_201035 | JGI IMG/M metagenome (GOLD analysis project Ga0308157, IMG submission 201035) | Phyllosphere microbial communities from UC Gill Tract Community Farm, Albany, California, United States - DLSLB.R1 | ecosystem: Host-associated > Plants > Phyllosphere > Unclassified | place: USA... | reverse complement strand
CTTGATGAACGTCGAGACCAATGAACTTTTTTCCTGATGACATTAGAGTATCCTTTCGCTTGTGCATTGATGGCACAATACTCAGGCTGCCCCAGTCGCAGGGCAAGTGATCGTCATCAGGTCAATTTATCTCGAAAGCGCAGCGACGCGCCTGATTACGCTTGTGGCCAATATCGCCCGTGAAGCCGGGCGCAATTTCAGCGGCAATTTCAGCGATGGCCTTGCTTTTCAGGACTAGGCTCGCTCCCGGGGTGGGCCTCCGCCGAAAGGAGGTATCGCGTGCCGTTGGAGAGTAAGCGTTCGCTGTGGAGCACATCTGTCTTAGCTTGACGCTTTGAAGTTCCACGGTAGCAGGTCATCGAGGCGGCTTTGGGGATGTCCAAGTGCTTAGCGGTGAGTGTTACCTTGAGATAGGCGAAGGGTTCGACATCGTTAATTTGCAGGTTTCGATCGGTGAAGCGATCCGTCCCAAGCGATGCCACCTTCGTCGTCGCCGCAAAAAGTGCGTTCTTCCGGCTATGCAAATCTTAGCATAATGCAGAGCGTTTTTAGCGTGGCGTCGCGGGTGTCGACGTTGATGAGCGCGCCGAGGCCGCTTGCGACCGTGCACTAAAAATGTGTTGGGCTAAGCCGCTGGTGCGGTTCAGGTCCTATGGGTATTGAATTGGTGACCATCGCAGGAAAAGGCATCACGCGATGGTGTTGACGCGGCAGCTGCGGGGCGTGGGTTACTAAATCAGTGCGGATTCCAGTTTCGAAAGAGGTGGCGAGTGCCTGCGTGAGCTCTGAGAAGGCACTGGTGGCAAGCACAGGCGCATACTTTCGCAGGACCGGCGCGGTTTGCCGGGCGAACGGGGCGATGGTGACGATGAACGTGCTGCGCTTCTTTATGACTTATCCCGGTATGGCGGTGGTCCGGTGACGCCGTCGAAAGTTTCGATCGTGATCATCTGCCCTTGAAGACAGGTCGGGCATTGTTTGAGCGAACGCCGGGTGAGTTGCTCGTAACGGTCGCGGTACACCTTCGGCGCCCGGCTCTCCGATGGTGCTGAAACCGGCATGCCGAGCAGGTCGCGGCAATGGGCAAGCTTTTGTTCGCGATACCGATTGCCAAGGAAACCGTAATAGCGGATCCGATGAAAGCCCTGAGGCAGCACATGTAACAGGAAGCGGCGGATGAATTCGTCAGCCGTGACGCTCATGACCTTTTGCCGATCACCGTGTCTATAATCCTTCCAGCGGAAGTGCACAGCGCCATCCTCGATATCGACGAGCCGGTTGTTGGAGATGGCAACACGGTGCGTGTAGCGGCCGACGTAGTCGAGAACCTGTTCGGGCCCTGTGAAGGGCGGCTTGGCGTAGACCACCCACTCGATCTTTCGAAGGGGTGCCAGATAGCGCCGGAAGACTTTGGAGACGATTAGGCCCGATTTGAACGCGCTTACCAACGCGCCCTACTGAAAATCGGGCCTGTCAGTTTAATTTGCTGCAGCAGCTATGAAACCGCAAAGTCCTTTGCGCGCCACCGACGTGCTCATCGTCTGCCCCACCTTGAGTGTGAAGATAGCGTCAACGCGTATACCCTTGCCTTGCTTCCGAGCGGTCACGCGCAAGGTCTGCATACGACCTGATCCGGACCCATCCTGAAAGGCGTCAATAGAGGAGAGCTGCTTGTTGATCGTGATGCCAGAAAAACCGTCGGCTGCGATAGCTTGTGCCATACGCTGCAAGGCATCCGACGATTTCACACCTGCAAAGCTTTGTGTTGCGCGGTAGACTGTCGGAGTTAAGAGGGGGACGCCCTCCGATTTAAAACTTTGTTCACACGACGCAGCGACGCCCACACTAGTTGCCATAAGAGTCAGCAGACCTGTAATCAGACACACTCGCATTCATACCTCCTTCAGATATACTGGGACCCGGCCTTCGGTGAAGACCACAAAAGCATGCAGATAGAAAATACAACAAACGCCGTCAGAATGCCGGTAATAACCTTCGTTTACACCATCCTTATCGTGGCGTCACGCGACCAAAGTGGTGGAACTGTCTGACTTTTGAGAACAAAGTATGTTCATGCCGCGGGAATAATTCTCCTGCCACAATGGGGTTCCGTTGCAAAAATCCCTTGCGCACCGAGTACACCTTAAATTTGGACGCAACTATGCCGTGAGGGAGGCAAATTGCTGCTTGAGCGAAAGCGTGTCATGAAGGATCAAGGCGATTGTAACTTGCCTCTGAGCTTTTCAACCGCCTTGTCGTCAATGAAAATCTGAAACGTCGACATGTCCTTGTTCGGGCCTCATTTCGGTGGTCGGCTCTCCAAGAGCGCGGCTTCTTAACTGATTATGAATGTTGTCACCCAGTTGAATAACTGAACGGTAGAGTTCAAAATCCGTGAAACGCCATATCGAGCGCGGATACGATCTCGTCATGTGAAGGAGAAAGGTTTGCGACCGGGTTCTTTAATCCGGACACCGGAATTGCCGACATAAACTGTGTAACCAACACATGCTCCTCTCCTTCAATCTCGAAGCTCGGATTGAGCCTCTTTGCGGGGATGGGGGCCAGCGCTTTAATAATTAGTGGGATGACAATACGTGTTTTTAGCTCATCCAGTAGATCAGCCTGTACGTCGAGCACATAGCCGCCACCCGGATTGGAGTAAACGTCATATCTCGCCATTAGAATTGACGATAACGTTCAAGAGGTAAGCCATTTTCTTCGACGTAAGCGTTAGAACTTTGCATCGCTGGACGATTATCTTCTTTCCAAAGTGCTGACTTGGCAGCAGCTAGCGCCTGCGCAATTCCAATCTCGGCTGCACGCGAAATATTTATCTTATGTCGGCGCGCTTCAGAAAGAAGCTCATTATCGATTGAAAGATTGGTTGCGCGCTTGAATGTCCGGGCAGATTCCAGTTGTGGCATAACACATGCTCCTTTAGTCGATAATTATATGCGCATATTTATGTGCATTCAACCGCAATCTGTATGTAACTCGTAGGCAGATAATGGCTCCGGACTGGTCGCATTTATGTGCATGGTCACTGTCTCACGTTGTATCGCCCCGCGTTCCAATGAAGAGGCGGGGTTACTCGATATAGGAACAACTGACGCGATCCGGTCGGGAGCGAGATACGCGAAACTCTGACTGGCAATCACGGAGCGGGAGCAATTGGCAACCGTGAGTCCGCCCGCCGAATATGGTCGATCAGCGCTCGCAACTTTGGAGCCATGTTGCGGCGCTGCGGGAAATACAAAAAAAATCCAGGGAAGAGCGGCAGAAATTCTTTGAGCAGCGGCACCAGTTGGCCTGTTTCCATAAACGGTCGGAACGTCTCTTCCGGCGCAAAGGTGATGCCGCCTCCGGCAAGAGCAGTGCGTAGCATCAGGCGGAGATCGTTGGTGGTGATCTGCGGTTCAACAGCCACATCAAACGGAATTCCGTTCTCCTCAAATTCCCAGCGATATGGAGCGACATTTGGGGCGGGACGCCAACCGATGCAGCGATGATGAACCAGCTCGCGTGGATGTTTGGGTGCTCCATGGAGCTGAAGATAAGACGGGCTAGCCACGACCATCTCCCGTTGATCACCGGTTATCGGAATGGCGATCATATCTTGTTCTATAACCTCTCCCAATCTAACTCCCGCGTCATAGCCAGCGGCTACGATGTCGAACTCATCATCCGTGACCGTGACATCAATTGTCACGTAAGGATTAGCAGCTGCAAAGGAAGCTATCAGCGGGCCGGAAAGGAACTGCTCGGCGATTGAAGTGGCAGCGATCCTGAGGAGCCCGCGCGGCATATTATCGCTCGACACATTTTCAAAGGAGGTTTCGATATCCGATATGGGTTGGGACAACTCATTGTGCAGGCGCTCCCCCGCTTCGGTCAGTCGAACGGAACGCGTTGTGCGCATGACAAGCGCTGTACCAAGTACGTCTTCCAGTCGTCGGATCCCCTGGCTGACTGCTGACCGCGTAATACCCAGCCGATCAGCGGCAGCTCGGAAATTATGCTCCTGCGCGACTGCGAGAAAGAGCGGAACGAGATTAAGGTCGATTTTCATTGTCCAGCGTAGCTAACCATTTAGTCCAGCGGATGACGGATACCATCACCAGTCACGATCGTCCATCTTTTCTTTTAGTACATAGAAGGAGAACCACATGGACAAGGTCATTCTGATTACCGGTGCGTCTAGCGGCATCGGTGAAGGCATAGCCCGGGAGCTTGGTGGAGCCGGAGCAAGGCTATTACTGGGTGCACGTCGCCTCGAGCGGATCGAAGCAATCGCAGCAGACATCCGCGATACGGATGGTTTTGCGGAAGCTCGTTCACTGGACGTTACTGATCGCACGTCAATGGCCGAGTTCGTACAAACGGCCATGGAGAAATGGGGTTGCATTGACGTTCTGATCAACAACGCCGGTGTGATGCCGCTCTCGCCGCTCGCTGCTGGCAAGCAGGACGAATGGGAGCGCATGGTGGATGTCAACGTGAAGGGCGTGCTCTGGGGCATCGGCGCGGTTTTGCCGATTATGGAAGCTCAGGGAAGCGGCCACATCATCAATCTCGGTTCCATCGGTGCGCTACAGGTGGTGCCGACAGCTGCTGTTTATTGCGCAACAAAATTCGCAGTCCGGGCAATTTCTGACGGACTACGGCAGGAAAGTACGAACATTCGCGTTACCTGCGTTAATCCTGGCGTCGTCGAAAGCGAACTTGCATCGACGATTACACATCCGGAAACCGTGGCCGCGATGGATACATATCGCGCAATCGCGCTTCAGCCTTCTGATATAGCTCATGCGGTGAGGCATGTGATTGAAGCACCGGCGGGTGTTGATACGACTGAGATTACCATCCGCCCTACTGCCTCAGCAAACTGACGAGCGATGAGAAGTTAAAGAGCATCATTTGGCGACCTGTTGGCAGGAGGGCGCATAATTGATGATCCGTTCAATTCACGCACCTTACAATGGATAGAACTCATGATCTTTATCACACGAAGCGGAAATAGGTTCGCTACCGCAAGAAATCTTCTGATTGCGCTGGCTTTCAGCGCTGTTGCCGTGCCTGCGCTGGCCAGTACCGCTGCCGGAACGGTGACCAATGCCGCGGCGAACAACGAAGCAGTTGTGCGCGAGGCTTTTGAACAATGGGCAGCCGGGAGCGGCAATGTCTTCGACCTGCTCGCACCGGATGTCCGCTGGACGATCCACGGTACGGGACCAGTTGCCGATACGTACAACGGCGTCGAGGATTTCATGCAGCGTGGTTCAGTTCCTCTGGTCAGTCGCCTGGCATCGCCATTATCACCGACTGTCCATCATGTCTGGGCGGTCAGGGACAGGGTCATCGTCCGGTTCGATGCTTCGGCCATCACGACATCGGGTGCACCTTATCGCAATCAGTTCGTATGGATATTCCGGTTGGAGGACGGATTGGTTGTTGAAGCAGAAGCGTTTCTCGATCTTGTCGCCTACCAGGAAGTGATCAACAATAACGAACCTCGTCCCCGATAGCAGTGAGATGAGTTCTGATGGGATGCCAGTAACCGTCGCGGTAGACTGTCGACGACAGTCCATACATATCCTAAGTCCCGCGCTCTGGCGCGGCATCACTTCGAATACTCGCGACTAACATGCCTTTTCGGTCCTGCCGGGCTTGCCGATGATCTCGTTGCCGATCGAGTTTAAGACATCATTCAGGGCGCAGACCATCCGAGACCCGGTCCGTACCCCGGCTGACGCACGGCCCATCCCCAGCGTTGCTCAAGTTCTCGAACCTCGTGTGTTCACTGGCGGGCCCGTGAACACTGTTTTGATCTGGCCCGAGATGTCTCCTTTAGTAAGCCTCTCCAACTCCTTCGCGAACTGGGTGACGGCTGATTCCAATTGTCGGTTCGCCGCATCGCGCTCAGCCTCGGCACGAATCTATCTCCTTGGGCTCCCCTTTGTTGAGAACGTCGGGAATGAGCCCCTCATAGTCATTTCGACTCACTATCCTGAAACGCAGTGACGAATGGGGCTACGTCGGAGCCTATCGATTAGGCGCCGGAATTACTTGAGAATTGCTGGTCGTGAAGACACGCATCCTAAACGAATTTGCGCTTTCGACCGGCGTCGATGCGGCCTGTTCTCCGTAACTTCCACGTAATTTTCGGCGATCATAGGTCTTTGGCCTTGTTGCCTCTCAATGGTCGACGGACGGCCGTAGTGGTGATGGAACGAAAGGACGGGCATGAAAAAGATAATCTCAAGCGTACTCGTTTGTTTGACGCTGACAGCGTGCAGCCAGACGGAAAAAGGTGCCGGCATTGGTGCGGCCGGTGGCGCAATCATTGGCGGACTGGCAAGCGGCACCTGGGAAGGCGCTGCAGTGGGAGCCGCCGCAGGTGGGGCGGGAGGGGCCGTGGTAGGCAACATCAGCGAACGTAACGACAGGAACCGCCGTGACCGCTGGGAACATCGGGACCGACATAATTACGGCTGCAGATACCGGGATCATTACGGTCGCTGTCGATAAAGATTGCTGCCTGGGCGGCGCACGTCAAAGGCGAGATGGATACAGGACAAACTTCAGTTTTTCCGGTCTTCATGTCTGCAGCAGTCTCATGATGTCCAACAACCTGACGGTCTGGACATTGCGACCGTCGAGCTTATCTGAACCAGAGCCCTAGTTTTGCTGTAAAGACTATCAGGAATGATAGCTCGAGACTTAAACCATTAGGCGATTATGAAACTTCTACTTATCGAAGACGATCCGGAAATGACGGATGCGTTGAGGGTGGCCCTCTCGCAGCATGGCATCGTTCTTGACGCCGTTGAAGATCTGGCAACGGCGCGCGAAGCAATCGCTATGACGGTTTACGATATCGTGCTTATCGATCGGCAATTGCCTGATGGTGACGGCAGTACGTTTCTTGCCGATTTGCGTCGCGCGGGGTCAAATACCCGATCGATCATCATCTCGGCTCTGAGGTCGACCGACGAACGCATTTCCGGCCTCAACGAAGGGGCTGACGACTATTTGCCGAAGCCGTTCGAAATCCCCGAGCTGATTGCCAGAATGAGCGCTGTGCTGAGGCGGGCTCCGACAACCGGCCCGTCCGTCTTGTCGGCAGGAAACGTCACCTACGATCGTGTTTCAAGCGATGTGCATGTGAACGGCATCCGGGTTGCGCTCACCCGCCGGGAGTTGCTTATCATGGAAACGCTTCTAAGAAACCGCGGTCGCACTGTGTTGCGCTCGTCCCTTGAGGGTCACGTCTATTCCTTTGATGACGAGATCCAGTCGAACTCACTGGAGTCTAATGTGTCTCGCCTACGCCGGAAGCTTGGCGAAGCAGAGGCCAACATTGTCGTCAAGAACATTCGTGGCATAGGCTATTACCTTCATGAGCAGAAATAGGAAGGCCAGTTCATCCCTTCGCTGGCGATTCACGCTTGGCTTTATAGTCCTGCAGGTATGCGCGGTCATCGTCTCGCTGGGCTTGGTTTTTTATCTCCTTTCCGGCATCAAGTCCGATGTGGCGATCACGTCCATCTGGCTGTCTCAGGAAATCGCAGACTCGGTCCGTCTCGAGCCGAATGGCCGGGCTAAACTGGAGCCGACGACCAAACTTAAAGAGATGATGGAGGACGCGCCTGACCTCTGGTTTGTGGCAGACCTGAGCAAAGATATTTTCCTTACTTACGGCGCGCCTCCCGAGAAAATCGCCAACAACATACCATTCTTGCAGACGTTCAGAAGCGTCGAGCTCCATGGTTATCTGGATGATCCTTTGAGTGTCGCCCGAATGGAGCGTTTTGATACCCAGGCGGGTGAGGCAACGATTTTCGCTGGCGGTGTTTCGATGTCCCAATATGGTGTGACCGTGCTGTTGGGTAACCTTGCCATCGGCGTGCCGGCGCTGATCCTCGTCGCCATCTCCCTCATTGGCGTTCCGTTCGTCACACGCTGGGCGCTGCGGTCCTTCAGCGACCTGACCGGGCGTCTCGACAGGATCGATCTCGACACTCGCGGTGCCCTGGTCGAAGAGCGTGGCTTGCCCAACGAAGTTCTTCGCGTTGTGCGTGACATCAACAGGGCGTTACGTCGTCTCGATAGTGGCTTCGAGGCGACGGAGCGCTTCTTCGTCAACGCGGCGCATGAACTTCGAACGCCGATCGCTATCCTGCAGGTGAGAATCGACACCCTTTCACCAGGTTCGGACAAGACACACCTACAGACGGCCATCAAACGACTTACAGCGATCGCGAACCAGCTTCTCGACACTGAGAAGTACCGGCAGAAACCTCAGCAAAATGTACCTGTCGATCTCAACAACGTTGTGTCGAAGGTGGTCGCCGAACTTGCTCCCTTGGCCATCGCCGAAGGCTACGAAATCTCGTTCGACAGCTACGCGGAAGGCATGTTCGTTCCCGGTGATGCCGAAGCTTTGGAGCGTGCATTCGTCAATCTGGTACGTAATGCGGTTCAGTACGGAGGTGGAAGGGGACAGATATCGGTCGGTATTGAGGCTGACGGCAGCGTGACGGTAGCCGATCAGGGCTGCGGAATTGCTGGCGATAAGCACTCGCGCATATTCGAACCATTCTACCGCGTCAGCCCACACGGCTCCGGTGCGGGCCTGGGGCTCAGCATGGTCAATGAGATTGTGACCCGCCACCGCGGCTATATTGAGCTTTCTTCCGCTCCAGGCAAGGGCAGCACATTTGCCGTGCGCTGGCGCGCGAGGAGCGTTTTCCAGCAGCCGTAGGCCCCCACGCTTGCGCTAACATGTCAAGGCATCTTCATCCGTCGGTGCTGGCTGAACACAGCCAGGACTGCTCGATCTCGGGCGGGCAATCCCCTGCATGCCATTCACATTGCAAGCACTCGTGATCGGTTGATTTTACAGACCATGCCAAACGGACTAGTTGCGACGACAGCTCCCCGTAATGCTGGGGTAATTTTCGTGACAGAGAAAGCCCGCAATTTTCAATAGCACGGACCATGGCTCAATGACACGATACGTTACCCGCAAGAGTCTGATCCTCGCAGCGGCGACCCTGGTCGGCCTGCTGGCCGTCTGGCACTTGTTTCTACGGCCACCGGCGAAGCCTGAACTTGTGACCGTGCAAGTGCAAAAGGGCGACATTGAAGAGGTCGTGCTGGCAACCGGAGTTCTCGAACCGCTCGAGCTGGTGCGCGTCGGCGCCCAGGCGACGGGTCGTATTGAGCGTCTGGCTGTCGAGATCGGTGACGTCGTCGAGGCTGGCCAATTGGTGGCCGAGATCGATTCACAGACCCGGCGCAACACTTTGCGGGACCGGGAGGCCGCCCTGGCCAACATACGCGCCGTCCACGCTGCGCGTATGGCCAGTCTGGTGAAAGCTGAGAGGGATTTCGAGCGCCAGCGTGAGCTGCTGGCAGGTGGTTCGGCGCCACGCACCCAGTATGATGCGGCTGTCGCCACATTAGACATTGCACGGGCGGAGGTTAAGGCGCTGGACGCTCAGGTTAGTCAGGCCCAGGTCGCTCTGGAGTTGGCGGGTATAGAACTGGGCTATACACGCATTACCGCTCCAATCGCCGGCACTGTGGTGGCGATCGTCACCGACGAAGGTCAGACCGTGAATGCCCTGCAGACCGCTCCGACCATCGTCATGATCGCGCGACTGGACACAATGACGGTGCGCGCGGATATATCCGAGGCTGACGTCGTGCGTGTACGACGCGGCCTGCCGGTCTGGTTCAGCATTCTTGGCGACCCGAAGCGGCGTTTCGATGGGGAGTTGCGCCAGATGGAACCGGCCCCTGTCTCAATCGCCAACGAGAGCAGCACTGCCGCAAGCGCGGCTAGCTCAACCAACGGTGCGGTCTATTACACCGGGCTAATCGACGTCGCGAATGCCGACGGGGTTCTGCGGCCGTCCATGACGGCACAGGTGTCTATTGTTCTCAACCGCGTCAGCGGCGCCGTGCTGGTCCCCCTCAGCGCTGTGGATGGTGCGCCGAGGGCCGGCGACACGGCGCGCATCCGGGTGCTCGACGCCACGGGCGAGGTCCAGAGCCGGCAAGTTAAAGTCGGCATCGACAATGGCGCGGAGATCCAAATCCTCAGCGGTCTTCAAGCGGGAGAGATCATTGTCCTGGGAGCATCCACAGATGAACGCGCAGATGGTCAGGCTCAATTGGCCGCGGCGAAGCGGTAGCGTGCGTCATGACGGAACCGCTGATCCGCATACGTGGTGTATCCCGCGCTTTCCCTGCGGGCGACGAGATGGTGCAGGTGCTCAAAGACGTCGATCTCGACATCGAGGCCGGCGAGATGATGGCCATCATTGGCGCCTCGGGCTCCGGCAAGTCGACCCTGATGAACATCCTTGGCTGCCTGGATCGTCCGACGACCGGCAGTTACTGGATCGAAGAACGCGAAACGTCGAAGATGGCCGTGGACGAACTGGCTGCGCTGCGTCGTGAGCGGTTTGGTTTCATTTTCCAGCGTTATCATCTGCTTGGTGACCTCAGCGCGACCAGTAATGTCGAGGTGCCAGCCATCTATGCCGGACGCAGCCGATCTGACCGGCACAAGCGAGCCCTCTCATTGTTGAACCGACTGGGTCTGGCCGAGCGGACGGGCAATATCCCTGGCAAGCTGTCGGGCGGCCAGCAGCAGCGGGTATCGATCGCCCGCGCCCTGATGAATGGCGGCGAGATAATTCTGGCCGATGAACCGACCGGGGCCCTGGACACACACAGCGGCGCAGAGGTTATGAAGATCCTGCGCGAGCTTCACGCCGAGGGGCACACCATCATTCTGGTGACGCACGATAAGAAGATCGCCGACCAAGCGGATCGGGTTGTAAAGATCAGCGATGGCGTTATCATTTCCGACGCGCGCAATAGACCCCAGTCTTCCGCGACGGCTCGTCCTATCCGCGAACGAGCGCCGGACGCGGGCTGGCGCGGCGTCATCGATCGGCTGACCGAAGCCTTCCGTATGGCCGTGGTTGCGATCTGGGCGCATAAGATGCGCTCGCTGCTGACCATGCTCGGCATCATCATCGGCATCGCCGCGGTGGCAGCAATCTCGGCTCTGGGCGCTGGCTCGCAGCAGCAAATCCTGAACAGTATCAGCTCGCTCGGCACCAATACGATCGAGGTGCGGGCCGGGAAAGGCTTCGGTGATCTGGAAGCGGGCAAGATACGGACCCTGGTTCCCGCCGACGCCGAAGCGCTGGCGAACCAGCCCTATGTCGACAGCGTGACGCCAACCGTATCGACCAGCGTGACTGTCAAGCGCGCCGCCGTGGCCGTCAATGCGGCGGTCACGGGGGTCGGCGCGGACTTCTTTCGTGTACGGGGCCTTGAGTTGGCGCATGGACAGGTGTTTGATGCTCAGGATGTCACAAGCTACAGCCAGAACGTTGTGATCGACGCGAACGCCTCGCGCGACTTGTTCCCCGACCGTATCAATCCCGTGGGGCAGGTGATCCTTCTCGGCACAATGCCGGCAAGGGTCGTGGGTGTGACGAAGCAGGAGAACTCCTTCGGACCGGCGGTGGATACACTGACTGTCTATGCGCCCTACACGACCGTCATGGGGCGCATGCTGGGTCACCCGAATGTTGATGGCATCACCGTTCGCATCAAAGACGATGTTGTTCCAGGAAATGTCGAGGCCGCGGTTTCGCGCCTTATCGAGCGTCGGCACGGCGCGAAAGACTTCTTTCTCACCAACTCGGCGACCATTCGCGAGACTATCGAGACCACTACGCAAACCCTGACGCTGCTGATTTCGTCAGTTGCGGTGATATCGCTGATTGTCGGCGGCATCGGCGTGATGAACATCATGCTGGTGTCCGTAACCGAGCGCACAAAGGAGATCGGGGTTCGTGTGGCCGTCGGCGCGCGCCGCAGCGACATCCTCTCCCAGTTCCTGATCGAGGCCATTCTGGTTTGCCTTGTCGGAGGCTTAATGGGAATCGTGCTCGCCCTCGGGATCAGCGCTTTTTTCAATTTGCTGAGCCCCGACTTCAAAATGATCTTTTCCTCCTATTCCATCATGATGGCCTTCACTTGCTCGACCCTGATCGGTATCATCTTCGGCTTCCTTCCCGCCCGCAATGCGGCTAAATTAGACCCGATCGAAGCCTTGGCACGTGACTGATGACTCGCCAGCGTCTGCTCAATAGCTAAGAACGATACAGGGTGGCAAAGACGGCAATCAAGGTCGAAAGCTGCCTGAAAGCCTGCCCCGTTGCGGATCGCTTATTATTATTGAAGCTTGCGTGGTGTCACGAGACCGATGCCCGCAAAGCTGCATCAAGCGACCTGCGCCCATTGCCAACAAGCCAGGATGCGAATGTAACAAGTTCAGGGTTGAGCTCTCGCATGAGTTTCAGATCGATCTGCTCGGCAAGCGGCCCGTTTTCCAGGCTCTTTGCCATATGCGCGAGATCATCGTTTGCTGCGAGAAGGTCGTCGGAAAACCGTTCATAGGTTATCGGACGACCGGCTGCTTCGCTGAAGACTGCCTCAAGCTCACGCCCGGTCAAGCGGTCGCTTGCAATCTTAAGCGTTGCGCCGCCAAAGCGGGACTTGTCGGCAAGCACCGCAGCCACAAATCTACCGATGTCTTCCACGGCAGTGAGCTGAATAGAGTGATCCGGCCTGATGAGGGAAATCAAACGGCCTTTGTCCAGACCGAAGCCGGGGCGCACCAGCATTTCCATGAAAATCATTGGCCGGATGATGGTCGTAGTCATGTCGAGTTGTCGAATATGGGCTTCAATACGAGGTTTGGCGTCGAAGCGCGGAACGCCTGTCAGTTCAGTACCGACGCTGGCGCCCGACGAATAAACAAAATGACTGATGCCGGTTTCTGCGGCGATATCCGCGATCGAAATGCCATAACGAATTTCGTCTTTGGCGGCCAGGTTTCCTGGTAGCGCGCAAAAGACGCCGTAGGCGTCTTTCATCGCCGAACGGATCACATTGAACTCTTCAAGTGAACCCTGCACAAGCTCGACGCCTGCATTTCGCAATTGCAAAGATGCAGCTTTGCTGGAATCCTTAACGAGCGCGCGAACGGGCCATCCCGCCTTCAACAAGGCTTTGGCGACAGATCCTCCCTGTCTTCCGGTAGCGCCGAAAACCAGAATGGGGTGATTGCTATTGGTCACTTGAAACCCTCGCGTTAAACAAGAGTCATCCATATATACGAATAAAGTTCAGCCGGAAGACGGCACATTTTTCAGCGTCAGGAACAAGGATGATACCTTTGGGCGAAGAGATCGATGCCGGAACAGCGCGCGGATCAGAGAACGACAAGCAATTCAGGCCCATTCCGTCAAATGGGGTTTGCAGCCTACTGAGTGACAAATGGACTGTGCCGGTTCTTTGGCGTCTTTCTATGGCTGAGGATCATCGACTCCGATTTTCAGCACTGAGAAAAGCGGTCGGTGAAATCACCCAGCGTATGCTGACGCTTACGCTGCGCAATCTCGAGCGTGACGGCTTCGTTATACGCCACTATTTCCCTGAAGTGCCGCCACGTGTCGAGTATGAGCTGACGGATATCGGCCACGGAGCCCTGCACGCCCTTGAAGAGTTTAACTTATGGGTTCAAAATAATCTGGATGTCATCAAAGCGCGCCGACTCGCTTACGATCAAGCGGAGTAGTAAACTCAATTCCCAAACCGAGCTCAAAGCCTCAGAAGGCCGCTTCAGTCTAACAGAACATGGCTGCGACTGCTTTTTGCATTTTCGATCGCTGCCTTGACGGCCAATTTTAAAGGCCGATAGCTGCGCGTCTGTTAAGCGCGCATTCTCGGTCGTTGTAATGAGTTTTTGTGCACTCCTGAAACCTGCCTGTCTGCTTACAATTCCGTTTCGGGAATCGCCTCCACAGCAGGTAGGTCACAGGAAGTGAAGGGACTTTTCAACGATCTGCCGGCACGAGTACGACGCGTCCAAGGATGGAATTGCTTTCGGCATAGGTGTGGGCCTCAGCGACGTCTGCGAGCGGAAACACCCGGTCCACGACCACCTCAATATCCCCCATCGCCGCCAGTTCCAGCATGTGGGAGGCTGTGGCATAAACATCCGGCTTTTCGAATTGAGTTCCCATGAAGATACCGAAAAGCGATTGGTTCGCCTGCAGCGCGGGCCAAAGATCGATACTAGGCTGCGAACCGCCGGCGTTGCCGACGAATACCAAACGCCCCTCGGAGCGAAGTGCGGCCAGAGAATCCTGCAAGGTGCTTCCCACCGGGTCCACGACCAGATCGACGCTGTGCTCTTTCGTCAGACGCATGACCCTATCGACGACGTCGACTGAACGATGATCGATCGCATGATCGAGGCCAAGCCTGACAAGCCGTTCGGCCCTCTTGCTCCCGGAGACCGTGGCAAGCACGGTTGCGCCCGCCCGATGCGCGAGCTAAATGGTTTCGACATATCGGAAGACACCCAACGGAAATTCAGAGATGAACTTTCAGCGCACCAATTTCATCTCCAGCCAAAGCATTTACCTTGACACATAGCGCTATGAGCAATGCGGCAAGTAGCATCACCAAGCCGCCGCCAACGAACACACCAACAACGCCGCTAAGGCTGAACATGAGACCTCCGGTTGCAGCACCGGCGGCAATCGCGCCTTGAACGGATGCAACCACCATCCCACCGGCGCTTTCTGCCTGATCGGGAACGGAATGCGCAACCCAGGTTGACCATGCGACGGGTACGCCGCCAAATGCCAAGCCCCAGAACGCCACCAGAAGCGCTAGGCCGAACCCTGATACCGGCAGCAAGACCAATGCCAGTCCGGCGATACCCACCAGCGTTGGCATGAGCACGAGCGTTCCTCGCAAACTGCGCTCCATCAACCAGCCACCAAGGAGAGTACCGGCGAAATTGGCGATACCGAAGCCCAGCAACATCAGTGCGAGTGTATCGGCGCCAATGCTAGCAGTGCTTTCAAGAAAGGGTCTGATATACGTGAACAGCGCATAATGTCCAGTATGGGCGAGAATGCATCCCAGCATCCCTATGGCGATACCCGGACGTAGCACCACGTCCAGCACCGTCCTCAGGCGGGCTGTTGTTTGGCGAGGCGCAAGCCTTGGCAAGGTGAAAAGCTGAAATACCAGTGTCACCAGCCCAATAGCCGCCGCCGCATAAAAGGCGCTGCGCCAACCGAACAACTCTCCCAGATAGCTACCCAGCGGCACGGAAACAACGGTCCCGACTGCGATGCCGCTGAAGACGATCGATAACGCGCGTGGAAGGAGGGCAGGAGGCACAAGGCGCATCGTGACAGCCGCGGCCATGGCCCAGAAGCCGCCAAGCGCGATGCCCAGCAAGACACGCATCACCAGAAGTATTGTCATGCTGGAGGAGACAGCCACCAGCAAGTTGGAGGCGATCATCAATGTGGAAAAGGCCAGAAGCACCACACGACGGTCGAGCCCTCTCGTCAAGACCGGCACGAACAGACCGGAAACCAGCGCCACCACCGCAGTCACGGTGACAGCCTGTCCGGCCAAAGCCTCGGACACGCCAAGTTCAGCGGCCATCGGTGTCAGTAGGCTCGCAGGAAGATACTCTGCTGTCAGCAGGCCGAATACCCCCGTTGTCAGCGAAAACACTGCAAGCCATGCGGCGGATACAGGTGCTTCATGCGTTACGTCATCAGGCTCTGTGCTTAATGCGGAGCAGCAAGCGATATCAGTCATCCTGGTTCCTTTCGGTATCAATCAGTTTGACCCGTAACCTAGACATCAAACTCAGGACGATCTATGATCTATAGACCTGAATTATTGATAGAAACTCCTGACATGGCCTTGCAAGATTCGTTCGCGCTATCCTCCGACCTCGTAAGTGAGTTGCTCTCCGGGATGCGCCTGCGCGGCGTTCAATATCGTCGCATCCAGACCGGGCCGGAATTCGGTATGAGTTTTCATGCAAGACCCGGCCATGCCTATTTCCACTACCTCGCCGTTGGAAAAGCGCTCTTGCGGAGCGCGGACGGCACTGTGCACACGCTATCGGCAGGCAGCGCAGTTCTCGTCCCTCAAGGCGAGGAGCATGCGTTTCTGTCGGACAATGGCGTCTCTGTGCAGCCTATCGACAGCTTTGCCACAGCAGCCCTTGGCGACACTGTCAGTGGGGTGGACACTTGTCCTAGCGCCAGCACGATACCAAGCGCCATACTGTTTTACGGTTGCATGGAATTCGATCTTGGCGGGATGCAGGCTCTTGGTCCGCTGATGCCGCTCTTCATGTTCGCCGATGCCCATAATGGCCGTTATCCCGGGCTAGCGCCGATTTTTACCAGCATGAAGAATGAAATCTGCTCGGGCCGGATCGGGTTTGCAGGCATACTCTCTCGACTGGCCGAGGTGATGGCTGCCATGATCGTTCGGGGCTGGGTCGAATGCGGCTGCGACAACACTTCCGGCCTTGTGGCTGCCTTGCGCGATCCCCGTCTGGCGCGCGCCATACTGGCGTTGCATCGACACCCCGGCCGTGAGTGGACAGTGGAAAATCTGGCGGCGGAATGCAATATTTCCCGGTCGGTCTTTGCGGGGCGTTTTCAATCCACGATCGGCATCCCGCCCCTGCGTTACGCTGCGGAACTTCGGATGCGGCTTGCCAGTCAATGGCTGACCCGAGACAGGCTGGCGATCGATACTGTCGCGCGCAGGCTCGGCTATACGTCTCAGGCTGCTTTCAGCCGCGCCTTCAAGCGCGTCACCGGACACACGCCTGGGACAAGCCGACAGCTAAACCTTCGTCCCAATCTCAAGTCAGAACGGGGCTAAACCCATCTCGGCACCGTTACCCGTTGCATTAAGTGTCCGTTCAAGACTGGCGCTTGGTTGCGTCGGGTTGCGTGAAGGCGGCAATCAGGTTCTGGGTATTTGCGGCACTTCATCTCGCGGGTTTTGTCGCAAAAAATTTACTTATGTTCTCCTACTCATGGACATTGAGCATAATTGAATGAAGACAACGCGGATGGCTGTTGATTTCAAAGGGATCCACTTTCCTAAAGGCGCCATCCTCTATGCCGTTTTCTTCTATGTCCGCTATCCCGGTTCCTATCGCGATCTGCAGGAAGTTATGGCTGAACCTAGTGTAGACGTTGACCATGCAACATTGAACCGTGGGTGGTTCGTTATGCGCCGCAGATAGCAGAGCACGCACAAAAACGTAAACGTCCAACACTTGCCTCGTGGCGTGTTGATAAAACCTACTTAAAGGTCAAAGGAAAATGGACTTATCTATACCGGGCTGTTGATCGTGATGGCCAAACTCTTGACTTCATGCTCTCTGAACGCCGAAATATCGGCGCTGCACGGCGTTTCTTCAAAAAACCATAGCAAGCAATGGTGTTCCGAAGAAGACTGTCATTGATAAAAGCGGGGCCAATCTGGCCGGAGCGCAAGCTGCAAACAACATCCTGAAAATCACCGAGATCGGTAAAGTGATTGAAATCCTGCTCAAATATCTAAACAATATACTTGAGCAGGATCATCGGTTCATTGAGCGGATCACCAAACCCATGTTAGGCTTCAAAGCATTTCATTCAGCCTCAGCCACCATTGCGGATATTGAAGTCGCGCACATGATCCGCAAGAAGCAATTCGCAAATGGCAACCGCTCCCCATTCCAAGTCTTTGCTGAACTCGCAGCATAATTGCATCCGGAGATAAGGCCGCCTTTAGCCAGCGGAAAATTTGCGACACAGCCTTCAAAGATGTATTGGTCGAGCCATTCAGGACGGTGCGGTTGTAGCGCTCGACATAGGCATTCTGTTGCGGCTTTCCGGCCTGGATGTGGCTCAAGTCAATTCCGTGCGTTTCGGCTCATCTCATCAATTTGCCATTGACATATTCAGGTCCATAACACGTTCGGAATAACTCCAGTTTTTAAGCTGTGTCCAAGCTGCGACACCTTTCAAATTGTGTGAGCAGGTTCAAGGCCATCGGTGCGCGTCTGGCTTAGTGGCGATCATCATCGTGTTGATTGGTAATCAACACATCGCCCAATGACAGGGGAATGGTTCATATCCTTCAAACGCGAAGAACGCAGCAGCCTGGCGCGCACGGAAATCTTTTACTGACTGTGTAATTCATATGCATTACGATTGTTCTTTCAGTTGGAGATGCCTATGGCTTCGAACGCACTCGTTCAAACTCGCATTGATACTCAAGTTCGAGGTCGTGCCGCTGCGGTGCTTGAAAGTATGGGACTTACGGTATCGAACGTAGTTCGTATCTCACTCATCCGGACGGCGAACGAGGAGGCATTACCGCTCGAACTTATATCAGGTTGCGAAACGCATGATGCTTGGTTCCGCAGCAAGATTCTTGAAGCGCTGAACGACACGCGACCATCCGTCCCGGATGATGAAGTCATGGCTCATTTCGAGAAACGGCGAACGGCAGCGCGCCTTAAAGCAGCGGCGCGCAAATCGTGAACCTCACCTGGTCGGCGTTTGCGTTATCAGATCGAGACGCCATCTTCACCATTATCGAGGCGGATAATCCCTCGTCTGCAATCAATGGTCGAAGAACGAATCGCCGCGGCTGCTCGTCGCTTGGTTGATTTTCCGGCGAGTGGCCTGTTGGCAGAATTGCCGAGACGCGGGAACTGGTGATAAACGGTACCCCATACGTAGCGGCTTATGACGTAACGCAATCGGCGGTTTGTATCCTCCGCGTACTTCATGGCGCACAGAAACCAGACATTATTCCTGCCAGCTAGGCTTCGAACTTTGTGCCTGGGATCAGCGGGTTGCCAATTCGCTCGCAACAGCAATGCATCTGCTGAGAACGAGGAGTTTTGTTCATAAATTCTCATTCAATCAATAATTTGACTGTATGGTTTGTGGGACCTTTCAGCGCATTACGCTGAATATCAAAGCCGACCTAACGTTCAGTCTTTGTAAAGAAAGTTTATAGCTTCTATAAATTTCATTCTAAAATCGTGATAGAATAATATTTCATGGAAGTTATTCAGTCTATATGTCGCCTGCTTATAATTCTACGCAAGATGGTTTGAAATAACTGTGACTTGGTGTTCAAGCCGAGTTTAATGAAAGCCCGTTTGCGATGGGTTTTTACTGTCTCTTCTGAGATATTAAGCTTTCTAGCGATTTGGCGCGCATCACTGCCATTCAAATCAAGTAGAAGCACTTCCTGTTCACGGTTCGAAAGCTCGCCGCGAGACAATCCATGAAGCGCACTTTGCAATATATTGTCATCGCTGACATGGCTCAGTTGGTGATACTGCCAAAATCGGCTGTAAAGTGCGCTGAATGTCTGGTTCAGCCCTTTAAGCGTTGAGAGTTCATGCGTCTGAAACGCATTATAGCCAGAGCGGTAAAGAGCGATCTGCACTGTTTGCAGCGGTGATAATTTTACAGCAATAGCAAGTTCTGAACAGCGCTTGGGAAAACCATGCGTACGATAGCCGATTTCCTCAGCATCATCGATTTCAATACCGGTGAATTCAGCGATCGGCTTTCTGAAGGACTGGCTGCGTGCCAGTTGCCCCATCGTGTAAGCACCACTCTCGATGCCAATCCGATGGTGTTGATAGAATGGGTTGAGACGATAGGTTGTCTTGCGGTAGCTATCGAGGAATCGGCTATCCACCAGATGCCCGATGTCGTCGTCGAGAATGTAAACTAACTCATCACCTGAATAGACGTACATCGCTGACGCATCCGCCTGAACCAGGCGGTTGAGTGCTCTCATTGCAATGCGTGGATATTCTGGATTGTCGATCGCAGAGATCATTTCAGCGACTACAGAATCTTGGGTTTTGTTCGTGCCACTGTGCTGCATTTTCATCATTATATTTATGCTCACTGCCCGCCGATGTTCTGTCCCCCCTAGGGGTGATACCGGCGCGAATTACGTCAGTGTACCCGTTTGCCAGCAGTACTCAAGGCTGTTGTAGGAAACGGGAGGTTCCAAACATGATTAAGCGTGCAATTCTATTTGCCAGTGTCATTTCGATGTTCGCGGGTGCAGCACATGCAAGCGACCTGAACGTGGCTTCGGTCGCGGCCAATGTGCCATTTGAGTTTGAAGATGGCTCCGGTAATCTCGTTGGTTTTGAGGTTGATCTGGTTAACCTCATTGGTGAGCGAACCGGAAAGAAGATCAATTATACTCAGATGCCATTCAACAGCATTTTCGCGACGGTGCAATCCGGCCGCGCTGATATTGCGATTGGTACGGTTACGATTACAGATAAACGTCTGGAGTCAGTGGCTTTCACCCAACCTCATTACGATGCGGACGCCTGCCTTACAACGAGTTCAAACGGCGATGTAAAAAGCCTCAAAGATTTGAATGGGAAAGTGCTGGCTGTTGTCACCGGAACAACCGGCGAGATGTGGGCGACAGAAAACAAAGACAAATACCGCATTGCCGAAATCAATCGCTATGATGGTGTGAGCGAGCCTATGCTCGATATCGCGACCGGACGCGTGGCCGCCTTTGTCCATGATTGCCCAATCGACGCATATTACATCAAAGACAAGCCGCAATTTGCGATTGTTGACACGATCCCAACGAACGAACAGTTCGCGATTATGTTGGCGAAAGACAGCCCGCTGCTTCCAGAACTCGATGCAGTGATCAGCAAGCTCAAGGAAGACGGTGAAATTGCCCGCATCCATGAAAAATGGTTCGGCACCGCACCCGCCAAAGATTCGAGCACTGTTGAAGTGCGTCCAATCCCCGGTAAATGATCGCCTTTTGATCAGTAAGTTGCCGGAGAAATCTCCGGCAATTTTGCCCGACGGATAACTCGTCTTCCACTATTGGGATAGTTGGTCTCGCCTATGGATTTTTACTCAACGTTTCTGAACTTTGAGGTTCTCAAGAACGCCGCCCCGCTGATGTTGCAGGGCTTCGGGTTAACAGCGTTGCTGGGTGTAACGAGCTTGATTGCATCAGTGATTCTTGGGCTCGTGCTGGTGCTAATCCGGATGTATGCACCGAAACCCATGCGGATTTTTGCGATCGCTTACATCGATGTTTTTCGTGCGATTCCGTTGTTGGTGTTGCTCATCCTCGTCTATTATGCGCTGCCTTTTGTCGGACTTCGGCTGTCTGCTTTCTGGGCTGCGACAACAGCAATTTCGCTGGTCGCGTCAGCATATATGGCTGAAACCTTCCGAGCTGGTATTGAAGCAGTTCCTCGTGGGCAGTTTGAAGCAGCACATGCGCTGGGGTTTTCCTGGGCACGGCTGATGGTGGATATCGTTTTGCCACAGGCGATGCGCCTTGTTATTCCGCCGGTAACGGGTGTCGCGGTTGGTCTGATAAAAGACACCGCACTCGCCTCGGTTGTAGCGCTGCCCGATTTGCTTAAACAGGCAACACAGGCACAGGCTTACTATGCAAATCCCTCACCGCTTGTTGGTGCTGCCATTCTCTACCTATTGATGCTGATCCCGATGGTTCGCGTTGTCAGTATGCTTGAGCAGCGGCAAAAAAAGCGCCGATAACGGTTGCGTGGGAGGAAGAACATAATGAGTAACGAAAATCCGAACGCGCAGAGGTCTGAGACGCTGATCGAAATCTCGGCTCTGGAAAAATACTACGGAAAATTCCATGCATTGAAGAATGTGAACCTCTCGGTACGCCGAGGGGAGGTTGTTGGAGTCATTGGTTCATCCGGCTCGGGTAAATCAACGCTCATCAGGTGCATCAATCTTCTTGAGACGTTTACATCTGGCTCGATTGTCGTTGATGGTGTTCCAGTTCGTGAAGGCAAAGAGCTCGAAAAAGTTCGCGCTGAAGTCGGAATGGTCTTTCAACAGTTCAATCTGTTTCCGCATATGACCGCCTTGCGCAATGTCGCTATTGCGCCTGTTCGGGTGCGTGGCCGCAGTTGGGCGGAGGCTGAAGAAAAAGCGCACCAGCTCCTGCAACGCGTTGGCTTGAGCGAGCATGTTAACAAATATCCAGATCAGTTGTCCGGCGGACAGCAGCAACGTGTCGCAATCGCACGCGCATTGGCTATGGAACCGGAAGTGTTGCTGTTTGATGAACCAACATCGGCACTTGATCCTGAAATGGTTGGTGAAGTTCTTGACGTGATCCAGAGCCTTGCGCGCACTGGCGTGACAATGCTGGTTGTGACCCATGAAATGTCATTTGCGCGCCGTATCTCGGACCGCATCATCTTCATGGAAAAAGGCGAGATCATTGAACAGAATGCACCCGATGCCTTCTTCGATAACCCGCAGACCGAGCGAGCCCGGTTTTTCCTGAACTCGATCGTCCATGCCTGAGTGTTTTCTGTCCTGATACAAGAAAGGACAACTAATGTTGCAGAAACAAATGTTCCCAACGCAAGCGCGTCACGCAGTCCGCTCGCTTTCCAGCTCACAAATCAGAGAAGTGGCCAATAGTGCCATGGGTCGGGAAGATGTTCTTCCATTCTGGTTTGGCGAAACCGACCAACCGACAGCAGCGTTTATACGAGATGCGGCGATGAAGTCGCTTTCAGCAGGCGAGACTTTTTATGCTCAAAATCTCGGTCGCCCTTATTTGCGCAAGGCGATTGCCGAATATATGACTGACCTTCATGGACGCAAAATTGAGACGGATCGCGTTAGTGTGGTTGGCTCTGGCGTCACGGGTCTTGGTGTCGTATCGCAATTGATGCTGTCTCCGGGTGATCGGGTCGTGGCCATCACACCGCTTTGGCCCAATATTACGGAAATTCCGCGTATTGCGGGTGCTTATGTCGAGCGCGTATCATTGAATGTAAGCGGCGGAAAATGGTCGCTTGATCTTGATCGTTTGTTGTCTGCACTAACGCTAGACACGAAAATGCTAATCGTGAATTCGCCCAACAATCCGACAGGATGGACGATTACGGAAGAGCAAATCGAGGCAATCACGGCGCATTGCAGAAGGATGGGAATTTGGGTGGTTGCTGATGAGGTTTACGAGCGCTTGATCTACGATCCGGCTGTTCGCTCTGCTCCAAGTTTTCTGCGGCATATGAATGCTGATGAACGGTTTATATCGGTGAATAGTTTCTCCAAAGCCTGGTCGATGACTGGTTGGCGTGCTGGTTGGATAACGGCACCGGTTACGATGGCTGACGATCTGGCGAAGTTGATCGAATATAACTTCTCTTGTGTTTTCGAGCCGATCCAGCGCGCGGCCACGGTCGCACTTCAGCAGGGCGAAACGGAGATTGCCAATCTTCGCTCTCGATTGGCACGAACGCGTAATCTCCTCGTGTCCGGTTTGCTTGATATCCCCGGCGTCGATGTCCCTGAAGCTGGCGGAGCCATGTATGTGTTCTTCCGCATTGCAGGACAGTCAGACTCTGTTGAAATAGCAAAGCGGCTTGTTTCGGAAGCCGGGCTTGGCCTCGCACCGGGGTCAGCCTTTGGGCCCGAGGGCAATGGATGGTTGCGTTGGTGCCATGCAGTTTCTGATGACAACCGCCTTATGGACGGGGTCAGTCGACTTGCAAAATTTGTCCAGCGTTAAGCGTTGAAGGCAGCCGTTTGGCACGTTTTCCATCTCTTAGACTGACTTAGCTCTGAAAGAAATCTATGTCTGCTCAGGACTTTTTAGACAGCGGAACATTTGTCGGGCGTGTTTGGCGTGAGGATGTTCAGGGGCCATCCGTTGTGGCTATACGCAACGGTCAGGTGCTCGACATCACAAGCACTGTTGTACCAACAATGCGCGATCTTTTAGAAATGGGAGATCCGGCAGCCTATGTCGCTCAATCCATGGGCGAACCAATTTCCGATATTTCAAACCTTCTCACTGATGGGTTTGATGGGCGTGTCCATCTGCTTGCACCCATTGATCTTCAAGCTGTGAAGGCTTGCGGGGTTACATTTGCTCGTTCGATGGTGGAGCGTGTGATTGAGGAACGTGCCGCTGGCAATCCGGAATTGGCATCGCGCATTCGCGGCCGCATTGCTTCCGTTATTGGGGAAAGCTTGCGTGACCTTAAAGCGGGTTCGGTTGCGGCAGAGCAGGTCAAGACGGCTCTGATTGATGAGGGCGTATGGTCTCAATATCTCGAAGTAGGTATTGGACCAGATGCCGAGGTATTCTCGAAAGCGCAGGTTTTATCCTCCGTAGGGCATTGCGCTGACGTAGGCCTGCATCCAGCGTCCAAGTGGAACAACCCAGAACCCGAAGTGGTTCTTGCGGTCAACAGTCAGGGGCGGATTGTAGGAGCAACCCTGGGGAATGACGTGAACCTTCGCGACATAGAAGGGCGGTCAGCGCTGTTATTGGGTAAGGCGAAAGACAACAATGCCTCATGTGCTGTTGGCCCGTTGCTGCGTTTGTTTGATGAGACGTATGATCTTGATGATGTTCGCTCGGCCGAATTGACACTGAGCGTTGAGGGCGATGACGGTTTTATGCTTCGTGGGCATAGCTCAATGAAAGAGATCAGCCGCGACCCGCTCGAACTCGTCGAACAGACTATCGGCGCGCATCATCAATATCCTGACGGTTTGGTTTTGTTCATGGGAACACTGTTTGCTCCAACCGAAGATCGGGGTGAGCAAGGGCAGGGGTTCACCCATCATGTTGGTGATGTTGTATCGATTTCCAACAGTAAACTGGGCACGTTGCGCAATAGAGTAAGGCTCTCAACGCAATGCTCGCCGTGGGTTTTTGGCGCGTCACACTTGATGCGAAATCTGGCGGGGCGGGGGCTGCTTTGACGAGCAACTGAAATCGCATTCTACCTGGTGGGTGGGTAGGCTGCCAAGCAGAATAACAAATCTTTTGATACGATAGGGAGAGAGAAATGAAACTTGTGAGGTTTGGAGAAGCTGGTTCTGAAAAGCCAGGTATAGTTGATGAGAAAGGCTCCATTCGCGATCTTTCGTCTGTTCTAAGCGATATTTCCGGCAAGGAACTTCCGACAATCGGAACGAAGCTCGCGGGCATTGACGTTCAGAATTTGCCTCTGGTCCCAGAGGGGGCGCGACTGGGCTCATGCGTTACTGGCGTTGGCAATTTCATCGCTGTTGGTCTCAACTACGCAGACCATGCGGCGGAGAGTGGAATGGCTGTGCCGGAAGAGCCGGTTTTGTTTAATAAGGCACCCTCCTGCATTGTTGGCCCAAATGATACTGTGCTTATCCCGCGTGGATCGCAGAAGACAGATTGGGAAGTGGAACTTGCAATCGTGATTGGTAAAGCCGCATCCTATGTAACTGAAGATGAAGCTGCCGATTACATTGCTGGTTATTGTATCTGCAACGATGTCTCGGAGCGGTCGTATCAGCTTGAGCGCGGAGGCAACTGGATGAAAGGCAAGGGCTGCCCGACATTCGGTCCCTTGGGGCCATGGCTGGTGACACCGGACGAGATTGCTGATGTTGATGCACTCGCGATGACGCTCGACATCAATGGTGAGCGTGTTCAAAATGGCTCGACCAGCACCATGGTTTTCAAGGTGCCTTTCATTGTTTCCTACATTTCCCAATTCATGAAGCTGGAGCCGGGCGATGTCATCACGACCGGGACACCTCCCGGCGTTGGAATGGGCATGAAGCCTCCACGTTACTTGAAGGCCGGTGACACGATGCGCGTGGAGATCGAGGGATTGGGCGTCCAGAACCAAGTCACCGCTGCGGCCTGAATGTGTGATTCAGGTTTAGGGAATAGCAATGAACCAGATTGATATGAACGGGAAGCGCGTCATCATAACGGGTGGCGCGCAAGGGATTGGCTATGCGATTGCGGATCGATTGGTGCAGTCGGGGGCTGCTGTCGCGATTTGGGATTTGAATGTTGCTGAGGCTGAAAAGGCCGCCAGCAAACTTTCCCCTGAATGCATCGCCTTTGGTGTTGACGTGGCGGACGCGGAGAGCGTTGCGAAGGCGACAGCGCGGACTCATAAAGCGTTTTCAACTGTGGAAGGACTGGTCAACAGTGCGGGTATTACAGGACCAGTTAAGCCGCTGGTTGATTATGATCTGCACGAGTGGAACAAAGTAGTCGCAGTTAATCTGAGTGGTACATTCAATTGCTGTCGCGCGATTGTCCCTTTGATGTCTGAGAACAATTATGGGCGCATCGTCAATATTGCGTCGGTTGCGGGCAAAGAGGGAAACCCCAATCTGGCTGCTTATAGTGCCGCAAAAGCAGGTGTGATTGGCCTGACAAAATCGCTCGGAAAAGAGCTGGCAAAAACGGGCATTGCGGTGAATTGCATCACGCCGACCACGGCCAAGACGCCCATACTCGACGGATTAACGCCAGAATTCATTGAATATATGCGAGTGCGTATTCCACGGGACCGCTTTGTTGAACTCAACGAAGTTGCGTCCATGGTTGTCTGGATGTTGTCGGAAGAAAACTCATACACCACCGCTGCCACATTCGATCTCAGTGGTGGCAGGACAACTTATTGAGATATTCGTTATCACATAGAACACTGATTGGGATATCGACGTGTCAAAAAACCTTAACGGAAAAACCGTTCTCATTACCGCAGCCGCGCAAGGCATAGGACATGCAAGTACTATCGCATTTGCTGCTGCTGGCGCAACGGTATATGCGACTGATATCAACGTGGAGGCTCTTAAGCACGTTGAGCATGACGGGCGTATTATAACCCGAAAACTTAACGTTTTGAGCGATGTCGATATTTCGTCGCTCGTAAGCCAGATCGGCAGTGTTGATGTTTTGTTTAATTGTGCGGGTTGTGTTCATAGCGGCTCAATTCTTGAGATGCATGACGATGATCTTGAGGCAGCGATTGATCTTAATGTTCGATCAATGATCCGCATGATACGTGCTGTTCTACCGGGAATGCTTGCCCGTAAGGATGGAGCTATCATCAATATGTCTTCTGTTGCATCGAGCGTAAAAGGTGTGCCGAACCGCTTTGCCTATGGTCTGACAAAAGCAGCGGTCATCGGCCTGACAAAATCTGTTGCAGCAGATTTTGTCTCAGCTGGCATCCGTTGCAATGCGATATGCCCAGGCACGGTTGAAAGTCCATCCTTGCAACAGCGGCTTCGTGACCAAGGCGATTTTGAAGCAGCCCGCGCCGCCTTTATCGCGAGACAACCAATCGGCCGAATTGGGCAACCGCAAGAAATAGCTGATCTCGCTGTTTATCTTGCCAACGCAAGCTATACCACGGGACAAGCATACAACATTGATGGTGGCTGGACGATTTGATTATATGGTTTATTTAGTGGTAGAGTGATTTTCACCCAGTCTTTACATCTTGTGTTTGGATTGCCGTCATAAGAGATCTTTGCTGATAAGATGGGGTGATTTCATATGAGAAGAGACGTGGCGACTAGTCATAAAGAAGGAAAGTTATCGTAGAATATGACCCGGGGCGGCTCACGAGCGAGCGCGAGGAGTTGTTTTATCTCTTCTTTCCGATATTAACGCTGAGCTCAGAATTATCGGAACAATTTCGGCGTTTCATGAGTTTATCTCTGTATAAAAATGTATGTTTTGGGCCCAGCATGGAGGAGCGCGAGATGGGAGAACTGTTATTCTGGATTGTTCTCCTTGGTTTGCCCGCGCTTCTCATCGGTGGATTTGCATACGCGCGCTATCTAAAGCGTACAGGTGGTACCAGCTCGGGCGAAGACGGTGCTTAACGAAAGCAGGGACAAATCGATGGCACCCCGTGTTATGCGTTTGGTCCAAACCGAAACACTGATGTCTTAGGACTCGGGTGACACCCATGATCGGCGTCGCGCCTATGACTATGGCCCAAGTGCGTCCGCTCCTTTTTTCTGTCCCATCGAAGCCAATTTATTTTTTAGAGCGATTAGCTGCATACTTCGCTGTCGCGAGGAAGTTGGTTCTGAACGCAGATGAATCAGATTGCAAGCATACGGATTTACAGGCGACTACGTATGCTATTCATTGTCTCGATCTCTTCGCGTTGCGCTTTCATGATATAATCACAAAGCTTTTTCAGTTCCATGTCAGCGAGGGTGGCCTCGCGACACATCAAGATCGCGCCTGAGTGATGCGGGATCATTGAAGCGATAAACTGGCGGTTATCGACCAAGGTCTGATTACGGGATGCCCATAATGATGCGGCTGTCAGGCAGGCAAACAAGATGCAAAGCATCAAATTGGCACTCCGGTTCGGAAACATGCCCGGCATGGTTACCAGCATGAAGATGCCCATCGGCGACCACATGGTCCCGGCGATGTAAAACATATTGACATTGTTCCGGTAATCGTACCATCCAGCTATCATCAAAACATGACAACATACATGACGATCAGGCCCAAAAACATATTGATCCAGAACATCAGATAAGACCTGCCCGACGAGTTGTGAGCCCCATGCCGGGCGTGAACAGGTGGCTGATTGTCCTGTTGCATCTTCATCTCCTTCTCGATCACAGTTACCCCATTTTTTCCTATAGATGAGATCCAATTGCTTCAAGACCACCACCGCTGTCGTGGTGGTAATCATCGACGTTCGGCGAGTGCAGGACCTCGGAAGCGAGAACTGTCGAGACGCGAAAGAGTTGCGCTGCCACTTCGCTCTAACTAATCAAGGAACAAATGATCCACCTCTTGGTTGGAACCCAGAGGCCCACAATGGCGTTAGTGCATCACTCGCTATTCTGAAAGCTTGGAGATGATTATTTAATCGCCAAGGAACAAAAGACTGTTGAAGCCAGTTTGACTTGATCAAAGGAGGCCGGTTATGAGTTCGAAGAATTTCCCTCTTTCACAACATACTAGGTGTGAAAACGGGACCCATGATCAAAAATTCGTTTGGGCCCGTAATATCTCCCATACACAAGATCAGTGGTTTAAGATCATAATTCGTACGGCTAACCAAGATTTTCTTAAAATCAATAGTTTGGAGGAAAAAGATGCGTTCGTTCCTCCGAGATAATGGACTGACGATCGCGCTCGTTGTGTTGTTCGGGATGTCCATTTTTGGTATGGCTGGAGCCGGATTTGCTAACTTTAATGAAGAGCTGGCGAAACACGGTGATACGCCGGTGTCATTTATGAAATATCTGAAGAGCGGGCAGTTTCTTTCCGCACTGTTCGAGAACTGGGAGAGCGAATTTCTGCAAATGGGGGTATATGTAGTTTTAACTGCGTGGCTTTTTCAACGTGGCTCCGCAGAATCCCGTGATCCGGACACGATTCCGGAGGAACAGAAGTTACCACCACAATCCTTTCTATACTCACATTCGTTAGGGCTTACTTTGTTTGGGCTATTCGTCGGAAGCTTTGTGCTACATTGGTATGCAAGCGCATATGCGTCAGGTAAGGATGCTGTTCGTCATGGAATTCAATCAGTTGGATACTTCCGCTACCTTTTTGACCCCGAGCTCTGGTTTGAATCCTTCCAAAACTGGCAGTCGGAATTCCTGTCAACAGCGGTACTGGTGGTACTCTCTATTTTTCTGCGGGAGAAAGGATCGCCCGAATCCAAACCCGTTAACGCTCCTGACAGGCAAACTGGAAGTTGATCGTGTATGATGCCCTCGGTTTGATTCCAAAGTTTTCCCGCATAACTGCCCGTCGAGTTCCGGGATATTTTGCATCCCAGACGCCGAACAGTTTATCGCTAGCCCGACGGGCGCTCCAAGGAGCGTCATCCTAACTCCAATGCAAAACAAATGTTCCGGAAAGAGTATCTCGCTCTTCGAAGCGCTGCCGTTTATGGTAAACTAATCGGTGTCCACAGCTTGTCGTACATCCATTCCGGCGTCCCGCGCCGCCTTGACAAACTCGCATCGAGCTTCACTTGGTTTGCCTTCGAGATCATTGAGGCAGGCAACCAGAGCACGGGAGTAGGGCTGCCCCCTGCATGCGTCATACGGCCAATGCTCGATAAGTCATTCGGTCGCCATGGCCGTATTTGTAACGGTCTTATATTTGCTGGGCCCATAAAGTGAAATCTCGACCGGTTCGCCCCAAGACATGTTCATCCCTCTAGAAAATTAGCCTCTTTACCGCAATCTGCAATTCCAGCTGCCGCCATAGGAACCATAACGCGCCTCGGATGTTCCGGGTGGTCGCAGGGACGCGATCAATTTCTGTGGCCCGTGGAGATGCGGGTACATCGAAGTTTGAATTATCGACCATCGTCCCTTCCGGGGACAATAAAGTAACGCAACCCAGCAAATAAATAAAATGCTCGGGGAACATGAACTGAAGGTCGCTGTTTGGAGACGGTAACGCCAGAACGGAAGGAGAAAACAGATGGCTGATCAAAAATCTGAACGCGGTTTCGCTTCTATGGATGAGGACAAGCAGCGCGATATCGCTTCCAAGGGAGGTCAAGCTTCCGGTGGGAACTTCAAGAACGATCCGGAGCGTGCTGCAGAGGCTGGGCACAAAGGCGGTCAATCCTCAGGGGGCAATTTTAAAAACGATCCTGAACGTGCTGCCGAAGCAGGGCGAAAAGGCGGAGAAAACTGATTATCCTCCCCAAGAGGTTTGACGACCGGAATTGCGCTCCCGCTTGTTGCGGGGGCGCTAAATGCAGACCGTTTGCTTTTTTATCGAAGTCGTAAACGGAGCTTTCAAATGAGAAAAACCATTTTGTTCCGGATTCTCACGGTGGCGGGTGGTAATGGCCGTGATTTTTGCAACGCCATACTATTATGCTATCAGTCCACAGAATAATGGAGGCCGAGGCAAATCAGAACTGAGATAAGCCTTTCAGGAATTCCGTTCGCCCAGATGTGGGGGCAAGTTTGAATCGAAAATTTCCCCAAAGTATTCAGGTTTTCGAGGAACCTTAGCACAGCTCTGCCTTTGTAACTGCGAATGCGATAACAATCACATCTCGTAATTTCAGACATATACGCAACACTCGTTCCAGCAAGGCGTCATGCAGAGGGAACATAAGCCGGATATCCGGCTTAGGGAGTTCTCACGAAAGGAGAAACTCCATGTCTAAAACGATCCTCTGTCCAGACCGCCGCAGCTTTGTCAGCCTTGCTGCGTCAGCCGCAGCAGTCATCGGCTATAACTGCGCAAGCGCTTTTGCAAAGGAGGCGAGCGGGAGGCGCAACGACATTGCAGGCAACTCAAAATCCGCCAAAAGTCACATGCTGGAACTGGGCGCGGATCTGCTGCAGGACGACAGTCCCATCAGCGCGATCAACATGTATCTCAACGGCTTTCATTTCTATGCCGACCTGTCACGTTTTGACTATATGGACCCGGCAAATATCAGAATGTCACAAACACAGCCATGGCTACTGAATGTCTTGTCGAGCATTGGCCTGTTGACGCAATGCATGGACAGTCCTACTCCCGCGCTTTGATTGCTTATCTCAATGATCTAGAAAACAAGCCGAGTGAAGCTCGACGCGCATTCATCAAGGCTGCGCGGGATGCCGGTATGGATGTTCGGCAAACGGTTTAGTATCGTTCAGCAAAAGGTCGACCTCCCTCATAACAATTCATCTCCCTTCACCCCAGCAAGCAGGCAGACTTTAAGCGCGTGAGACACTAATCCCGAAACATCCGATTTGTACTGGAGGTTGGAGCGCGCTCCTCAAAGCGACCGTCGGGCCAGCAGAAAAGCTGGCTTAGTGGCCCGGACGGCCGTCGCCGAGTGGCTCGGGATACGCGGTAGCCCTGGTTCCGCAACCCGGAACCGGCGTTTTGCGCAAAGGGGCCGCCCTGCACCGTATACAAGTTCTGGAAACTTTCTGCTTCCTTTTGCATTACCAGTATCACACGTATTAACGCCGCAAAGGCTTTACTTTGGTTCAGCGCTGAAGGGAGGCTGTTATGCCGTATTTCAATGAGGCGAGCCGTATATACACGCTCGAGGAAGTCAAATTCATGAGGCGCTGCTATTCGGATGTAGCAGCGGTGCTTGAAGAACGTGGGCTGGAATATGCTGCAGTCGATCTTTCGAGCACAATCATCATGCTCTATGAGAGCGGGCTTCGCGATCTCGGTTACATCACCGAACTGGCTGCTCGGCTGGCTGAACAAAAGTATCAGTTCCGTCACCCAAACGACAGTTTTCCGACGGTCGATGGCAATATGGAACTAGCCAATAAAGACTAGATGAGAATGGGAACAGAACTGACGTCGTTGTTCCGAGGTCAGACCAAGCTCTCCAAATATGGCAATGCGCGATTGAGACGGACTTTATGGATGGCAGCTCAGGTTGCCATATTGCAGCGCCCGAATAGCTTTCGCGACAAATTTGAGCGCTACATCACAAAAGATCGACACAACACCCATTTACGCCGCAAGGCGTTTACAGCAATCGCCGCCAAAATGGCTCGAACCGTGCACGCGGTCATAAAAAGCGGCGAAAAATATCGTCCCTTTTATGAGGGGGCGATCCACAGCGGAAGGACCTTTCTCTGACAGTGCCGTGGAGGCGCTGGCAATTGCCGCGACCTCGTAGATAATGTTCTGGCCCTCCGCTCTACGGCAAAAGGATCTCGTCTTAAGGACGGTGAGAGCCGCGATAACGCGTACTCTGTGTTTGTTATGGGAGAGACCGCTCGTTGACGATCGGCGCGGCCTATATCATAATCCAACGTATCGGCAAAAAGACTGATACGGTAATGACCTGCTGCTAAAACCGTAGTTCATTCCGAATATAGGACGATATCAGAAACAATCGTTCGGGGCTTGCCCCTTCTTGTGATGATTGCATCCAGTTCCCTGCTGAGCCTTCAACCCGACAGCGATGTATCCGCAACCAATGCCAGGCACTCACGCGTGAAATCATCAACGACCGTCAGCACGCGGAACCTGCGGCCATCGGTGAAAGCGTCGCTGACGAAATCCAGGCTCCAGCGTTCATTGGGACGTGATGGCATGGCGAGCGGTCGCCTGGTGCCTAGAGCTCGTTTACGGCCACCACGCTTACGAACAGTCAGCCGCTCTTCCTTGTAAAGTCGAATTATCACGGCTAGACAAGAGGAGAAACGACATCTCCTCACAGAAGATGCCGATATGAATTTTCCCGCCACAAATCCGGATCTTTCGCCACCACAGAGACATGTGCTGATAGAATGTTTTGTTCACCGAATCCGGCAGAAATTTCTTGCAGGGGCCAAAAGATTCAAAGCGGAAAGTTACGGGAAACACACAAGCTTGCCGCAAACGGTTTGGCTCCGCTGCAGATTTAGAAAGAATTAACCGGAACAACCAGACTGTTGCGCGAGTTTAACTAGACATGAAAACACGACACTGGAGCAAGACAGCCATGGCTCTCCGCGTCAACTGGAAAGGTCAGTTGAAAATCGATCAGCTCTTGATGATGGTCAGCCTCTATACTGCTGTATCAACTTCTGAGCGGGTTTCGTTCCATCTGGTCAATCGAAAGACGGGCAATCGTCTACGCCGCGAATTTGTCGATAGCGATACGGGCAAGCCTGTTCCGCGCGAAGAGCAGATCAAGGGGTATCAAATCTCTTCCGGTCGTTATGTCAATTTCGATGATGATGAAATCCAGTCGGCCATCCCGGAAAGCAACAAAACACTGAATATCACCCATTTTGTTAAATGCGGTGAAATCGACAATGTCTATCTGGACCGACCCTATTATCTGGCGCCTGTTGATGATGACGAAGTCTTCTCGCTCTTTCGCGACGGTATGAAAGCCGAAAACGTAGCCGCGGTCGCCGAGGCGGTGCTTTTCCGCCGGGCGCGCAAAATTCTCATTCGTGCTGATGGCGATGGATTGATCGCAACAACGCTTAATTTTGATTATGAAGTTCGTTCTGCAGAAGAGGCGTTCGGAAATCTGGCAACATTCAAATTCGATCAGGAAATGCTCGATCTGGCCAAGCATATTATCGGCACCAAATTGGGCAGTTTCGATCCCTCAAGTTTTGACGACCGTTATGATGCGGCACTTACAGATTTGATAAGCGCCAAGATCGAAGGCAAGCCACTCAAAAAGCTTGCCGCTCCAAAGTCTGCTGACGTGATCGATCTGAAGGAAGCCTTGCGCAAGAGTGCAGCCATGAGCGCTTCGAAGAAGAAACCGGCCAAAACCGCGACAAGCAAAGCGAAAACCCGAAAGGCTGGATAATGGGACAGCCACTTCAAACCTATCACAAGAAACGCGACTTTAGCCTGACGAAAGAGCCGCGCGGTAAGGCCGGAAGGAGCAGGGGCGACCAGTTTGTGGTACAGAAACACCATGCGCGCCGTCTGCACTATGATTTCAGACTCGAAATGGATGGGGTGCTGAAAAGCTGGGCGGTTACGCGAGGACCAAGCCTGGTGCCGGGTGAAAAGCGTCTGGCTGTCCATGTGGAGGATCATCCGCTTGAATATGCCGGTTTCGAAGGCACAATCCCCAAGGGAGAATATGGTGGTGGCACAGTCATTGTCTGGGATAATGGGCAATGGAAGCCAATCGGTGACCCACACAAACAATATGAAAAGGGGCACATGGAATTCGAGCTGGATGGCGACAAGCTCAAGGGCCGTTGGCATCTGGTTCGAATGCATGGAAAGCCGAGTGAAAAGCGCGAGAACTGGCTGCTCATAAAGGGGGAGGATAAGTTTGCGCGCAAGGCAAGCGATCCGGATATTCTCGAGGAAGAACCACAATCGGTGAAAACGGGGCGAGTCATCGCCGAGGTGGAAGATGAAGCGCCGGGCTGGTCATCTAAAACTGGGCCAATCGATAAAAAGCGCCCAGGCAAAAAAGACAAGGTGGAGCCTTTGCCGAAACGTGCAAAGAAAACAGGGATGCCGCAGTTCATCGAACCGCAATTGGCGACATTGGTATCTGCCGCTCCAGAAGGGAGCCGTTGGATTCACGAGATCAAGTTTGATGGCTATCGTATTCAGACGCACGTTTCTGACGGCAATGTCGTGCTTTATTCGCGCAGCGGGTTGGATTGGACTGAAAAATTTGGCCAAGCGATTACAAAAGATATTCTGGCGACGGGCATCGACAATGCCATATTGGATGGTGAAATTGTCGTGGAAAGCGAGGCTGGCCTATCGGATTTTTCGGCCCTGCAAAGTGATCTAAGTGAAGAGCGTTCGGATCGTTTCGCCTATTATCTCTTTGATCTCCTCTATCTCAATGGCCGCGATTTGCGCCAAGTGCCGTTGGTTGAGCGCAAGGCGCTGCTAGCGAAGTTCATCTCCCCTTCGATGACCACATTGCGCTACAGCGAGGCCTTCGGTGCCGACGGGGAAGCGGTGTTGAACAATGCGTGCGGTCTGGGGCTGGAAGGCATCGTCTCGAAGCTGAGCGGCGGTCTTTATAGTTCGGGGCACAGCAAAGATTGGCGCAAATCGAAATGCATCGGACGAGAGGAATTTGTCATCGCCGGATTTGTGCCTTCCAGTGCAACACGAGATGCAATTGGTTCCCTTTTGCTGGGTGTTCAGGAAAAGGAGGGTCTCGTTTCGGTCGGGCGCGTTGGAACCGGCTTTTCGGTCAAGCTGGCCAAAGATCTTTATAAGAAGCTCAACGCCATGCGTCAGGAGAAAAGTCCTTTTGCCACGGGGCTGAGGGCTGAAGAAAAGCGCGGCGCGATATTCGTCACCCCCCAACTCGTCGCAGAGATCGACTTTCGCGCGTGGACGGCGGACAGAAGATTGCGCCACGCGTCTTTCCGCGGCTTGCGTGACGACAAGGCCGCTAAAGAAGTTATCTTGGAGAAGAGCGCCATGCCAGCCTGGCCCGAAAAGCCGGCTCCCGAAGCCGATGTGAAGCTCACCCACCCGGATCGCGTTTATTGGCCGGAAGAAGGAATCACCAAACAGGGATTGGCGGATTATTACACTGAGGTCTGGTCACGCATTGAGCCGTTTATCATCAACCGGGCACTGGCATTGCTGCGCTGTCCGACGGGCATCGATGGCCAGCACTTCTTCCAGAAACACGCGTGGAAGGGTCTGAATGAACATATTGTCGAGGTTGATGATCCGTCTGAGAAGGATGAGGAACCGTACATTGCGATCAAGGATTTCGACGGTCTGATCGGTCTGGTACAGGCCGCCACGCTGGAAATCCATCCATGGGGGGCGGGTCTGAAAAACTGGGAGCTCCCGGATATATTGACGATGGATCTCGATCCCGGCGAAGGTGTGGCGTGGGAGCGCGTTGTAGAAGGCGCTTTTGAAACCAAGGAACGGCTTGAGAAATACGGCCTGAGCACCTTTGTAAAAACGTCTGGGGGCAAGGGGCTGCATGTCGTCGTGCCATTAAAACCGAAGGCCGACTGGGAAAGCCTGAAGGCTTTCACCAAGGCGATGGCCGACGAGATGGCAGCAGATAGTCCTGATCGCTATGTATCGACTATTTCCAAAGCCAAACGCAAAGGCAAAATCCTCATTGACTATTTGCGCAATCAACGCGGTATGACTGCAGTTGCGCCCTACTCGCCACGCGCTCGTCCGGGCGCAGCGGTTTCGATGCCGTTAGCTTGGGACGAAGTAAGCCCGGCAATCGGTCCGACCCATTTCACCATAGTGAACACACCGACGCGACTTGCGGCTTTGAAAAATGACCCTTGGGAGGATTTTCGCAAAGCGGCAATACCTTTGCCGAAGCGGTAGAAAAACTTGCTGATACAAGCGTTAGCGCTGTGTGTTCTCATTGGCGAGACTTTTGCGCAAAGCATCCAAGATGTTGATGACATTGCCGCTGGTCGGCGGGGGCGTGGCGCTGGATTTGGTCTTTGCAGGTGCTTTTGTTTTCTTCTTTTTGGCGGCGATCATCGATTTCAGATTCTTCTGAACCGGGTCTTTGAGCAAATCCGGATTCCAGTCTTCTGTCTTGTCCTTGATCAGCTTACGAACCATGGAAAACAGCTTTTTATCGGGCTTGTCGGCCTCGATATTTGCAAAATAATCCTCAGGTTTTCGCACTTCATCGCCGAAATGCAAGGTCCACAGAACGATACCTGGTCCGCGTGGCTCCAGAAGAACGGCGCGTTCGCGCCGGTACATCACCAGTCGCGCCAAGCCGCATACGCCGCTTTTGTCCATCGCTTCCCGAATGACGGCAAAGGCTTCCTGCCCGACCTTGTCAGCGGGTGAGAGATAATGGGGTTTGTCGTACCAGATCCAGCTAATGCTATCGCGTTCTACGAATTTATCGATATCGATGGTGCGCGTGCTTTCGAGGGCCACCGCTTCAAGCTCCTCGTCTTCAAGGAGAATATAGCCTCCTTCGGCTTTCTCAAAGCCCTTGATCTCGTCCTGATCGCGCACTGGCTTGTGCGTCACTGAATCGACATAGCGGCTGATGACCCGATTGCCTGTTTTGGCATTGAGCGTGTGAAAGCGCACTTTCTCGCTGTCGCTGGTCGCCGGCATCAACTCGACTGCACAGGTGACGAGCGACAGTTTCAGATAGCCTTTCCAGAATGCGTGCGGCACCGTTTCATCCCCTTTCCTGGTGGAGGATAACCAATTGAAGGCTGGAAGGTTCCGGTTTCAGAGCCGCGCTGGAACCTGTTAGGCGGTTGGGTGGTTGTTCAGCGAAGGAAATCCCGCCACAGATATATCGAGGAAACACCATTGCTCGAAAAATCGCCGATCTCGCATCGCCTGATCCATGTCAATGATACGGAGCCGGGCCTAAGGCGCATCCGTTGCGGCACGGGTTTTCGTTATGTCGATTGCCATCGGCATGCGGTCATCGCGACGGAGAAGGCCAGGATAGCCGCCTTGGCCATTCCGCCCGCATGGGACGATGTCTGGATATGCCTCGACCAACGTGGCCACATACAGGCTACCGGTCGCGATGCACGCGGCAGGAAGCAGTATATCTATCATCCTGAATGGACGGCAGAGCGCGGGCAGAGCAAGTTTTCAAGCTTGCTGGCTTTCGGTCAGAAGTTGAGCGGTCTCCGGCAAAAGATTGATATAGACATGCGGCGGCGCTCTCTCGGGCGGGAGAAGGTGGTCTCAACCGTCATCTGGATGATGGACAGACTGTTGCTGCGCGTTGGCAACCCCAACTATGCGCGCGAGAACAACAGTTTTGGCATCACCACTTTGCGCAATCGCCATGTCAAGAACGACGGAGCAGGCTTGCGTCTGGTTTTCACGGGTAAGTCGGGCAAGAGCTGGAACCTGAAACTGTCCGACAGGCGGATTGCACGGATCGTGCGGTCGGTGCAGGAACTGCCGGGGCAGCAACTGTTCCAGTATATCGATGACGAGGGAACCCGGCGCGCCGTTTGCTCGCAGGATATCAACGATTATCTGCAAGACGCCATGGGAGCAGAATTTACCTCCAAACATTTCCGAACCTGGGCTGCGACCGCCGAGGCGGTTGAAGCACTCTGCTCGACGGAGTTACCTGAAAGCGAACCCGCTAGAAAGCGCGTGCTCAATCAGGTGATTGACGGGATCGCGCAATCGCTTGGCAATACGCGTGCGGTTTGCCGCAGCGGCTATATTCATCCGGGCGTTATCGAGCATTGGGAGCAGGGGACGCTGGCTGGCGAAGTCGAGGCCGCTGGAGCGAACCGACTTGTGGCGCCTCGGCTGAGCAAAGCCGAACGCAATACGCTGAAATGGCTGATGGCGAATGCTTGAATAACGGAACCATTTCTCCCGCATCTGGTTAGTCATGGATTGAGAAGGAAGGACGCTATTATGAAAAACGGCCAAGTTTCTGCTCGGAATTTCAGGGTTGGCGCTGGGATTTGTCCTGGCAAGAGTGGCATCGCCGCAAGTGCCCAAAGGCGTTGTGCCGGTGAAGCCGTTCGATCTCTCGTGCTATCTTGGCAAGTGGTTTGAGCTTGGCCGTATTGAAAACCGCTTCGAACGCGGGCTCACGCGGACTACGGCGGAATATTCTCTGAATGCGGATGGAACCGTCCGCGTCGTCAATAGCGGGTTTGATCCGTGGAAAGGTCGTTCTACAAGTGCAACGGGCTCCGCTAGGTTCGTGGGCGCGTCCGACGAAGGTGCGCTGAAAGTGTCGTTCTTTGGTCCATTCTATGGCGGTTATAATATTATCGATATCGATGAGAATTACGAGTGGGCGATCATCGTCGGGTCAAGCCGCAACTACTTCTGGGTGCTTTCGCGGTCCACAGTTCTCACGGATGAATTGTAAGCGCTCAATTCTATGCACCTTTTTTGGCTGCATGGATTGGGGCAAAGGGTGTCCACCGATAGAAAGGGTGGACACCGATGGGAACTATGGGAGCGGATGGAAACAGGTCAGATGTGTTGTTTGTGGACCGGCAATCTGTTAATCGGGAGCTGAAATCGAGGGGGGCCGTCGGCAGGAGGAGAGGCTGTTAGAACATTTCCGCCTTTCTCGAAATCGCGGACCACTTCCTTCGAAATTGCTCTATTACTCGAACACGTGCGTCCCAGCACGTTCGCGGCGCGCTGGAAGTGAATACTCGGCTACTCCTCTCACACCTGAATGATGACTTTCCCAACCACAGTCCCTCGTTCCAGCGCGATATGAGCTTCGGCCGTTTTATGCAGGGGTAGAGTAAGACCGATCATCGGACGATAGGCGTCCGCCTCAAGGCACGCTGTGATGTCGGCGATTGCAGCTTGCTTGGCTTCCCGTGGCACAGTGTAAATATAAACAAAACGGAACACGGCCCCGGCGATCATTGCACGCAACAGCGGGATGGAAGCCTCGTCGGCAGCACCGCTCATCGCATAGGCGCTGATGACGCCGCCATTCGCAAGACAGCCCAGATTGACGTCAAGATTGGCGACAAGATTGACATCGACGATCCGGTCTACGCCTTCTTCTTGCGTTGCCTCTTTTATCTCGGCCGCAACCTCTTTGTCTCGGGTAACAAGAACGAGATCGGCGCCGGCAGCGCGAGCTATCGGCTCGTGCGACGGATCAAGGACGGTGGTAGCTACCCACGCGCCGGCCCACTTTGCTAAATGAATAGCCGCGGAGCCGACTACTCCCGCGCCGCCATGGATGAGCACACGCCTGCCGGACAGGTTTCCGTCGGCAAAAAGGCAGCGATGCGCCGTCAGGGCCGGGATGCCGAGAGACGCGCCGATTTCGAACGAAATTGCGTCCGGCAGTCGCACGGCATTCCCCGCCGGCAGCAAGACATAATCAGCCGCCGTGCCCGCCGCACGGCCGGACTGCGCCTCAAACACCCAGACCCGCTCGCCAATTCGATCAGCTGGAACACCAGGCCCAACAGCCTCGATTATACCGGCACCATCCTGGTGAGGGATGATACGCTCGAATGCCATGGGGGAGGAAAAGCCCGTCCGGGCCTTTACATCGGTGGGATTGACACCAGACGCATGGAGGCGAACAAGCGCTTCGCCCTCTTTTGGTGACGGTCGCGGCACTGTGCCGAGAATAAGCACATCCTCAGCCGGACCCTGACGATCATAATAGATAGCACGCATCGGTTTGTCTCCTTTCGCCGCCTCCACAAATCGGGCAGCGTGGAGCCATATTTCGATACTTGGAGGCTTTTGCGCAAGAAGGCACAGACTTGATATATAGGGATACTAAGTATACTATTGGCATATGACACAGCAGAAGAAGCCATATCGCTGCGCCGTTGAAGCGACGGTGGAAATCGCGGGAGGGCGGTGGAAACCTCTCATTCTTCATTATCTTCTCGGTGGAACGAAGCGGTTTGGGGAATTGCGGCGCTTAATCGGCGGAGTCACCCAACGTTCGCTTACCCTGCAACTCCGCCAGCTGGAAGATCACGGCATCGTTCGGCGCGAGGTGTTTGCCGAAGTTCCTCCGCGTGTCGAATATTCTCTAACCGAGATGGGCCGGACACTGACGCCAGTGCTTGATGCGATGAAGCGTTGGGGAGAACAATATACTGCAAGCAAGCAGTAGCTCGCTAGACTTGAATCGAACACAGTCAGCGACGTCAATAAATTAATTCATGGGTTTTTATATTTATGCGTCGGGCTTAAACTCATTATCCGGCAATTCTATATTGTCGAACCGGATGGCGAACCGGATGGCGAACCATCGCATCGATATCAATGCCGTCAAGCAGCCAGTGTAGTTGTTCCGTCGTAAGCTGCACGATTGTTTCCTGACGGTGAGGCCAGCGGAATTTATCGTCGGTCAATCGCTTCAATATAAGTACAAAGCCGGATCGATCGAAGAATAAAATCTTCATCCGGTCACGACGACGGTTACAAAACGCGAAGATCGCAGGTACAAACGGGTCGAGTTCCATCTCCTCCTGAACAAGTACCGCAAGGCTATTGATCCCACCCCGGAAGTCGATAGGATCACGGTGCAGATAGACCTGAATGTCAGGGACAAGTCTAAACATTGCTCACCGCTCCGATGAGCGCCGTCAATGCTCGAGCATCGTCGCATTCCAGCGACAGCTTCACACCGTCGGGCAGCGACACATGCAGCTTTGCCGCAGAGGAGAACGAGGCAGCATTCGCAGGCGTCTGCCGTATCTCGCCAGAATTGCGAACCTTTAAGTCCAATGGCTGAGCATTGTGTCTCGACACAATATTGTCTGCAGCAGCCTCTACCCGAACCGGAATAAAGACTGACGGCACAGATGGCGACATTGCCTCAATCTGTGCGTCTTTGTGCTTACGCACCCACTTGCGCACAAGGTCGAATTTATTCCGTGATCAATGGCAACACGCGACAGTGACGCACCAGGTTCAAGGGCAGCTGCAACCACCTGCTGCTTCCAGGCCCGATCATAGTGATGGTTCCCTTGCCGGTCCACAAACAACACATGTGACCTGTCTCCATCCGCTCCCATAGTTCCCATCGGTGTCCACCCTTCTATCGGTGGACACCCTTGTGCGCCGAGCATGGCGCGTGGTGCGCAAGCACCGATTGACCGGTGTGGTGTCCGGTCGATGACTTGGGGGTGCAAGTCCCCTGCGGGCCTCAGGTGATGGGAACCGCTAGCCGAACAGCAAGG
>Ga0308157_10001704_pt1 | contig 41968 bp, 35 predicted proteins | sample PhyBR1_FD_201035 | JGI IMG/M metagenome (GOLD analysis project Ga0308157, IMG submission 201035) | Phyllosphere microbial communities from UC Gill Tract Community Farm, Albany, California, United States - DLSLB.R1 | ecosystem: Host-associated > Plants > Phyllosphere > Unclassified | place: USA... | reverse complement strand
CTGGGAAGACCAGCTGGCCAGCGAAAAGAAGTGCGGCCACCTCGGCGGCAAGGTGCTGATCCCAACTCAACAACATATCCGCACCCTGAACGCGGCCCGCCTGGCCGCCGACGTGGCTGGCACACCCTCCGTGGTCATTGCCCGCACCGATGCTGAAGCAGCAACCCTGATCACCTCGGATGTTGATGAACGAGATCAGCAGTTCATCACCGGCGAGCGCACCGCTGAAGGTTTCTACAAGGTCACCAACGGTATCGAACCATGCATCGCCCGTGCCAAGGCTTACGCACCATATTCGGATCTGATCTGGATGGAGACCGGAACTCCTGACCTGGAGCTGGCTCGCAAGTTCGCTGAGGCAGTCAAGAAGGACTTCCCTGACCAGATGCTCTCCTACAACTGCTCGCCTTCCTTCAACTGGAAGAAGCACCTGGATGATGCAACCATCGCCAAGTTCCAGCGCGAATTGGGTGCCATGGGCTTCAGCTTCCAGTTCATCACCTTGGCTGGCTTCCACGCATTGAACCACTCAATGTTCGATCTGGCTCAGGGCTACGCGAAGGACGGCATGAGCGCCTACGTTGAGCTGCAGGAACGCGAATTCGCTTCCGAGGCTGCTGGCTACACCGCCACCAAGCACCAGCGCGAAGTCGGCACCGGCTACTTCGACGCAATCTCCACGGCGCTGAACCCGAACGCCTCCACCCTGGCCCTGGTGGGATCCACCGAAGAAGGCCAATTCCATTAGACCCTGATGGGTCGATGGTGCTAGCCGGCAGTGTCGCCGGCTAGCACCACCACCATTTTTAATCTTTAAGGACGCTGCCATGAACTCCCCCATCACCCTCAACAACATCACCATCACGGCTACCCCAGTTCGCTACCAGGAGCAGATCCTGACCAGCGACGCACTAGACTTCTTGTCTTCCTTGCACAACGCATTTGAATCCCGCCGTGCCGAACTCATGCAGCGTCGCCAGGTCAACCGGGCACGCATCGCCAATGGCCGTGATCCAAAGTTCTTGGAAGAGACCCGCAGCATTCGCGAAGATGATTCATGGCAGGTCGCCCCGATCGCCCCAGGGCTGGAAGATCGCCGAGTAGAAATCACCGGTCCGATCGAACGCAAAATGGCGATCAATGCACTGAACTCCGGCGCTAGCGTATGGCTGGCCGACATGGAGGACGCTTGCTCCCCGACCTGGCAGAACGTGATCAAGAACCAGGTCAACCTGATCCGCATCCTGGATCAGGAGCTGGACTTCACCGCACCCGACGGTCGTGAGTACAAGCTGAACAGCTACGAACTGAGCGAACTGCCCACCATTGTGGTTCGTCCCCGCGGCTGGCACCTGCCAGAAAAGCACCTGCTGGTTGCTGGCACCCCGATCTCCGGCGCATTGGTGGACTTCGGACTGCACTTCTTCCACAATGCCAAGCGTCTGCTGGCAGCTGGCCGAGGCCCGTACTACTACCTGCCAAAGCTGGAAAACCATCTGGAAGCACGCTTGTGGAACGACGTGTTCAACATGGCTCAGGATCTGTTGGGAATCCAGCGCGGAACCATTCGTGCCACGGTACTGATTGAAACCATTACCGCAGCTTTCGAAATGGAAGAGATCCTCTACGAGTTGCGTGAACACTCCTCGGGATTGAACGCAGGACGCTGGGACTACATCTTCTCGATCATCAAGAATTTCCGTTCCCGTGGACCACGCTTTGTCTTCCCTGATCGTGACACCGTGACCATGAGTGCACCGTTTATGCGGGCCTACACCGAGCAGTTGGTTCGTGCTTGCCACCGTCGTGGGGCATCGGCCATCGGCGGGATGAGCGCCTTTGTTCCTAGCCGCAAGGATGCATCGATCAATGAGATCGCCTTTAGCAAGGTTCGTGAGGACAAGGCTCGTGAAGCTGCCGACGGTTTTGACGGTTCCTGGGTGGCTCACCCGGATCTGGTATCCGTAGCTCGTGAGGTATACGACGAGGTACTGGGTGAAAACCCGAACCAGTTGCAGCGCACCCGTGAAGATGTTGAGGTTTCGGACACCGCTTTGCTGAACATTCAGAGCGTAACCGGCAAGATCACCGAACGCGGCATCCGTGACAACATCGAGATCGGCATCCGCTACATCGAGTCCTGGCTGCGCGGCAATGGTGCAGTGGCCCTGCGTAACCTGATGGAAGATGCAGCTACCGCTGAGATCTCCCGTTCACAGCTGTGGCAGTGGATCCACCAGTCCGCCATCACCGATGAGGGTGAAATCATCACCCGTCGTTGGGTACAGGAACTGGCCGAGGAAACCATGGACCGCATGGAGCGTTTTGAAGGAGACCGTTTCGAGGAAGCGATGGAAATCTTCGAAGCTTGCGCCCTGCGTGATGACTTCCCGACCTTCCTGACCAAGAATGCTTACCTGCGTTACCTGGATGCGCCAGCTCGCACCCTTGAAATGGCAGGCTAAGCCCCTACTAGACCGGGCCGATTGTCACCAGTCGTCCGAAAGATCGGCCACGAAAAGCGGCATTCATCCGTTGGTAACCAATCCAGCGGGCGGATGCCGTTTTTTGTGCGCAGTGACTAGGCTGTAGCCATGGCATTTCAGTTCAAGAGCCCCGCCGAAGACCTCTGGCAGCCTGACCTACTAGGGGAAGATTTCTCTTATAGGCCACTGCCGATGGCTGATGGTTCTACCGCAACGCTGGTGCGACACCGTCCGCGTAAAAAACTGCGCCTGCCACCACCGTTGCGCTCCATTGCAGTGCTCTACGTCCATGGCTGGTCCGACTACTTCTTCCAGAAGGAATTGGCCGAGTTCCTCTCCGAGGCCGGTGCGGATTTTTATGCCTTGGATCTACGACATTACGGACGCAACCTGCCCACAGATCACGCCAGTGGCCTGGCCGAGAGCATGAGCCCCGGATTCACCACGGACTTGCAAGAGTACTTTGAAGAATTTGATGCCGCGCATCGGATCATCACCAGCGCACATCCGGGCACCCGGTTTGTTATGCTGGCACATTCCACCGGAGGGCTCAGCGCGTCCATGTATGCAGCCGCTAATCCGAACAAAGTGGATGCGCTGGCCTTGAACAGCCCGTGGCTCGAATTTCAGGCCAGCGAAATCGGGCGCACCGCCCTGGCGCGCATCATTCAGGCGGCCAGCGCACGCAACCCGCACCGTTACCTGCCCACGGTGGATCCAGGTTTTTATACCCGCACTGTGTCCAACCAATTCTCCGGTGAATGGGACTATGACCTGAGCTGGCGGCCGGTGAATGGTTTTAAACTCACCGCCGGATTCATCGGGGCGGTTTTCAACGCACAAGCCAAGGTGAAAAAGGGCCTAGACCTGCAGATGCCCACCTTGGTGATGCTTTCGGCAGAGGACTACCTGCTGCCCCGCTGGCATGACACTGCCACGCGTGCCGATGTTGCCTTGAATGTGCAGGTTGTGGCGCAACGCAGCCTAGATTTGGGCAGAGAACTACACGTAGTACGTTTGCCCGGGGCGCTGCACGACATCTTTCTCTCCGCCCCCGCGGTGCGCGCCAAAGCCTACCGCTCGCTGGGTTCCTGGCTGGCTGCGCTCAAGAGCAGACAACGCGATTCGCAATTAGTTAACTGCATTCGCACGGTGTTGCCCGAAGGCAGCCAGTTCCTAGATTCTTAGTGGATCAGCTTCTGCGGAACCTCATCGTTGACTAGTTCCAGTTGCCAATCCCCGGCCTTGTCACGGCCCACAATCGCCACCGAGCCGTTACGAATGGTGTCCAGTTTGTAGCCGGCTAGGTGTGAGAGGGTGTAGCGAATAATCGTGCCATGGCAAACGATGGCAACGTTTTTACCTGGGTAATCGGCCGCGATCTGCTCGATGGCGCGCAATCCGCGATCCACCACGGAGTCCAGCGGCTCGATGCCACCACCGTTTTTCTCTGGCCACTTCTCCAGCGCTTCGGTTTCCACCATGCCCTCGCCCTGCGCGTAGTCACGCTCGATTAGCAGATCATAGCTGGGGCCCAATTCCATGCCCAGGCCATCGGCAATGATCTGTGCGGTTTCGCGGGCTCGCGATAGAGGGGAAGAAACAATAACGTCCCAGCCTCCGGTCTCCAGAACCTTCACTGCCTCTCGGGCTTGGTTCCGACCGGTGTCGTTCAACGGAATATCACTGGAGCCCTGCAGCCGGCCTTCGAGGTTCCATTGCGTCTGTCCATGGCGGACGAATCCTAGTTTCATGAGCCCATTCTCCCACTGTGTAGGTAGGCACCGGCAACCGCTGGTGGTCAAGCTCACGGTAGATCTGTGACACGTTCTTCGCCTCAAGGACCACAAAGAACATAGGATTTTCTGGGCTGTTTCTTGTTTTCAACCGTAGATAAGCCCCAGATCGAATGCCCCCGAAAAGGATCCGAGCAATACCATCGTGACCGATATTAAGGCCTCACTAGCCCGCGGGCTCACGGCCCGCCACATTCGCTTCATGGCCCTGGGCTCAGCGATCGGAACGGGCCTGTTTTATGGCTCCTCCTCCGCTATCCAAGCCGCCGGACCAGCAGTCCTCTTTGCCTACATGATCGGCGGTGCTGCCGTCTTCATCGTCATGCGTGCCATGGGCGAGATGGCAGTGAAGCATCCGGTCTCCGGATCATTTGCGCACTATGCCTCGCGCTATCTGGGCAACTTTGCCGGCTTTGTTACCGGGTGGACCTTCAGCTTTGAAATGGCCATTGTGGCTATTGCTGACGTGACAGCCTTCGGGATTTATATGGGCTTTTGGTTCCCGCAGGTACCGCAATGGATCTGGGTGCTGACCGTAGTATTGCTGATCGCCACAATCAACCTGATGAAGGTCAAGGTCTTCGGCGAAACCGAATTCTGGTTGGCCGTCGTGAAGGTTACGGCAATTATTGCCATGATCGTCGGTGGCGCGGCACTGATCATCTTCGGTTTTAACGCCCCTGACACCGAGACCGCCACAGGATTCGCCACGCTGATGAGCGCCGGCACGCTCTTCCCCAACGGGTTCATGGGTCTGTTGCTGTCCTTCGCCGTGGTGATGTTTGCCTTCGGCGGCATTGAAACCATCGGTATCACTGCAGGCGAAGCCGATGATCCTTCCAAGTCGGTACCGGCAGCGATCAACACCGTGCCTTGGCGTATCCTGCTGTTCTACGTAGCCTCGCTAGCCGTGGTCATGATGCTCTTTGACTGGCGTCAGATCGATGGTTCGGCCTCACCATTTGTGCAGATTTTTGACGGGCTCGGCCTCCCGGCAGCGGCTCACGTGCTGAACGCCGTGGTGATCACGGCAGCAGTCTCAGCCATTAATGCTGATACCTTCGGCGCCGGTCGTATGCTCTACGCCATGTCGGTGGCCGGCCACGCGCCCAAGTCCTTCGGCCGGGTTTCGCGTAATGGCGTGCCATGGATGACCGTGGTCATTATGGCTGTGGTGCTGCTCTTGGGCGTGGTGCTCAACGCGCTGTTGCCAGAAGCACTGTTCACCATCATTGCTTCGATCGCAACCTTCGCTACCGTCTGGGTGTGGATCATGATCTTGGCATCCTACCTAGCGATGCGTCGCCAAGAAGCCAAGAAAGGCATTGATGGATCGGTGGCTCGCGAATATGCGGTACCTGGCGGAACCATTGCTGCCTGGTCGGCCCTGGTATTCATGGCCTTTGTTGTGGTGCTACTAGCGCTGAGTGCTGAAACTCGCGTGGCCCTGTACACCGGAGTTATCTGGCTGGTGATCCTGGGCGTGCTGTACAAGCTCCTGGTCCGCCCCACAACTGCGATCGATCAAAAGAACAACGACTCGTTGCTGAACTAAATTTCAGTGACAACGGCGCCCAGACACTCATTTTCGTGATGTCTGGGCGCCGTTGTCATATCCGGTCGCTTCTAGTCGATTCTCTGCCGATCAGAACGCCGGTTCCTAACCCGAAGTTGTGGGTCAGCTTGAGCACGCAATTCTTGGACCAGGGCTATAGTGGCCCACAGCAACATGCCAGCTCCGACAATCCATAAACTGCCCAATCCCAGGTGCAAATAAGCCAACACGCCACCGAGCGAACCCACGGTGATCATGGCCCACAACACCGCATAACGCAGCCACAACAATCTGCTGACTCCTTGGTTGGAACCGGTCACCAGTCCAAGGATGGCTCCGCCCAAGGCCTGTCCGAGTTTTACCAGTGTGCCCGTCATGTAGGTCAGGCCCAAAGAGACCTCCCCTGAACGCGTATAGGACACGTTCACCACACCCATGGCGGCTGCCAACAAAAGTGCAGTGAGATGGGGCTGGATGATCGCGGTGGCAGCGGCAGTGAGCAGTAAGGCTGCGCTGAGGTACATCGCAACAGGTCTGCGCAACGCGGCCAGAGGAGCCGTCAGTAGCGTCGCAACGACCACACCGGCGACAAAGCTCGACACCAGGGACATTGCGGTAATCCACCCGGTGATGTCACCGGTCATGAGCGCCGCGGAAGAGCGCGTAGAGTTGCCCGACATAAATGACAAGAAATAGCCGCCAAAGTGCACAAAACCGACGCCGTCCACAAAACCGGCCATGGCGGTAATGGTTCCGGCAAAGAGGATACCTCGCCAGCGAAGATTCTTTGCCACCTGCAACTGCTTCCTGCTTTGATCCGTGTTTTTGGACGCGTTCGCCCGTTTCCTATTATTCCATTTAATGTTCGCGACCAATTCGCACCGACAGTGGAATGCAACGCAGTGAAATATTGTTAGCCCGAGTATGAGTGAAATTTCTGGCGAACAGCCAACCGAATCAAAGCGCCTACGCGTCGACATCTTTTCCGATATTGCCTGCCCGTGGTGCTTCATTGGCAAACGACGCTTTGAAAAAGGTGTTGAAGCATTCGAATTCTCACAGAACATTGATGTGTATTGGCATGCCTATCAATTAGATCCTTCCCTGCCCGATAACTACGACGGTAGCGAAGCAGAATATCTCTCGAAGATGAAGGGACTAGATCAGGCGCAGGTTCAGCAGATGCTGCAGCACGTGACTGCTCAAGCTGCTGAGGAAGGCTTGAAGTACGACTTCGAGAATCTCAAGGTCGCCAATTCCTTTACCGCACTGCGTGTTCTGGAGTTTGCAAAGCAGCACGGAGCCGGCGATGAAATGAAGGAAGCGCTACTCTCGGCACACTTTGAAAAGGGCCTAAATACTGGAGAGCTTTCAACTCTCTTGGAAATTGCAGACTCATTGGGCCTGAATACTCAGGAGTTGAGTAAGCAGCTTGAATCTGGGGCCTACACCGATGAAGTGAATGCCGATATTTCTCAAGCACAGCAGCTCGGTATTACCGGAGTTCCCTTCTTTGTGCTCGATGGAAAATACGGTATTTCCGGGGCACAACCAGCCGAAGTTTTCGCTAACGCACTGACTCAGGTCTACGCGGAGAATGTGAAAACTCAGTAACCAGGAAATCCGACGTGGCTACTCTGTCGGCGCGCACACCAGCTTGCCGGCAGAAGTATCCAATTTACGTGCCTTCTGCAGTCCCTCAAATTTCTCCCCGACGGCCAGATCTACAGTGGTTCCCCATTTTTCTGCATCAAAGATAAACACTGTCCCTGGCACCTGGCGCTGAACGGTAAAAGCCTGCGCATAGCCATCTGGACCGGCAATGACGGCGCCTGTTGTCTCCGCAAGGGAGCTCCACCCAGAGGTCAGTGAGGAAATCTTAAAACCGCGATCTTCCAGCGACTTTCCGGTGTCCGAAGCGAGCCCGGCAATATTCGTGGTGTTCAGAACCCGTATTTTGAAACTCTGCGGGTCTTGGTAAGTGAAGTTCACGTCAGGGCACGTAGCGTTTTCAATTTTTACTGGCGTCGGAGCTGCAGTTTCGGCGCTCGTGGCGTCCGCTCCGAGTTTCAAGTTTCCGGTGACAATCAGCACGGCACCTGCGGTGACTGCAATGACAAGTAGGGCCATCACTGTGAACACGGCGTTCTGCCGTCTGCGCGCACGCTTCTTAGCTTTACGATCCGAACTGAAGCTCAGGTCTTGTTCATTAACGATATGTGCACCGTGCCAGTCGGCCGGGTCTTCGCTTTGACGCATCTTCCCACCTAGCTCCGGGTAGCACTGGGCTACGGCCAGCCGGGATAACTACCTTGTCATCCCCGTGGCAGTTAGCTTATCGAATCGTCGTCCAAATCCAATATCCGCGCGTGTATTACGGAACGATGATGAAGTGCCGAACGCAATGCGCGGTGCACCCCGTCTTCAAGATATAGAACTCCCTGATAGCGCACGACGTGCGGGAAGAGGTCGCCATAAAAAGTGGAGTCTTCGGAGAGCAAAGTTTCAAGATCGAGCGTGGACTTAGTCGTAACCAGCTGATCCAGCTTTACCTGTTGGGGTGCTAGTTCACTCCAGTCACGTGAGGAGACCAACCCGTGCTCTGGGTATGGGCGCTTGTCACCTACTGCTCGAAATATCACCCTTCCAGCATAAGCTCACGGTAGTGCGATCGCTGGAATTACCTGCCGCTGCGCCCGTGTGCGCTTGGATAAGTTTTATCCGTCATAGCAACTGCTTGCCGAGCACAACTGCCTGAACGATGGGGCAAAGCCCGTCGCCAGATCACGGGATCATTTTCAGTTCTTTTGAAAGTGACAGCAACACTAGTCCCGAAGTACTGGAGGCCCCGGCAGGGAGAATTGTCGCGATCAGCGAAAGCCAGCTCCTAGCTGCACCTTCGCCGCGTCAAAAAGGGAGCTCTGGGCGTCATCCAAGCGCTGAGAATGATTCAACGTCGTATCCTGTTTACGCACTGGGGCCGATACGCCTCCTGAGGGTAACGCGCGTCGCAGACAAACGCCTCAAATTTTGTGAAAACACGCATTATGAACCTCATTTTTGTTCTTCGCAAGGATTGTTACACGGCAAGAAACGTGAAGGAACCGGGCGTAACTTAGGCTGGTAACAATCACGTCATAAGGTGCACTCTGAGGATATGAAAAATGTAGTCACCGAGATCCCAGTCCTCGACATTTCTACCTCACGCAATGCAGACGGCAGCTTTAACGAAGATTTCGTCGCCGCCCTTCGTGACGCGGCGCATCGTGTTGGATTCTTCCAAATCGTTGGCTACAGCTCCCAAGAAGGTCAAGACCAAGAGCTGTTGGACACCATCGCAGAGTTCTTCAACAAGCCAGTCGAGCAGAAGATCAAGCTTGATAACCGCAATAGCGCCCAGTTCCGTGGTTACACCCGGATGGGCACCGAAATCACCCGTGGGCGTGCAGATGCTCGCGAACAGATTGACTACGGACCGGAACGCGAGCCCCTGGCAGTCGTGCCAGCCGATAAGCCATACCTGAATCTGCAGGGACCAAACCAGTTCCCAGAAGATTTCCCGCAGCTCGAAGAACGCGCCATGGCTTGGGCTGAGCTGATGAACAAGACCGGTCACGAATTGCTCTCAGCAATTGCAGTGGGTCTGGGCTTGTCCGAGAACCACTTCGACGAGCCTTTCGCTGATACTCCTTCGTGGATGGGCAAGCTGGTTCATTACGTATCCGGCGACGTTGTTCCAGAATCCGGTAACCAGGGTGTTGGTCTGCACGCCGATTACGGCTTCGTCACGCTCTTGTTGCAGGACCAGGTAGGCGGCCTGCAGGTGCAGCCTTATGGTCAGGAAGAGTGGATTGAAGTTCCACCAACTCCGGGCGCTTTGGTCGTCAACCTTGGTGAAATGTTGGAAGTCGCCACTGACGGTTACCTGATGGCCACCATTCACCGTGTGATCGCACCGCCTGCTGGCGTTGATCGTTACTCGGTACCGTTCTTCTACTCACCACGTCTGGACGCAGTCATTGACAAGGTTGAGTTGCCGGCAGAATTGGCCGCCGAAGCACGCGGCGTTTCCGATGATCCAGAAAATCCAATGCTGGCATCTTACGGAGCCAACGTACTCAAGGGCTGGTTGCGCGCTCACCCACAAACCGCGGCAATCCACTACCCAGAGGTAGTCAAGGCAAAGAAGAGCGCATAACCCGCTCCCCCGGCTTCCATTTTAGGAACGCGGATCGATTAGACCTGTTGGTCTCTTCTCGAAATCAAATTTCGAGTTGAGGCCAGCAGGTCTTTTGCCGTTTATCGACCTAGATCACGCCCGCAAGGACGCAGAACTCATTGCCTTCAGGATCGGCGAGCACGATCCAACTCACGTCCTCATCCTGACCAACGTCTGTGTAGGAGGCGCCGAGAGAAAGCAGTCGATCGACTTCTTGCTGCTGATCAGTGCCATGCGGTCGTACATCGAGGTGTAGCCGATTTTTATTCGCTTTCGGCTCCGGGACCTGAGCAAAGGTTAGGATCACTGTCGCGTCAGAACTCTGGGGTCCAATGCTCACTAGTCCTACTTCTTCTTCGCGGACTTCGTAGTCCAACACCTCACACCAAAAACGGGCCAACAGCATTGGATTTGCGCAATCTATTGATATCTCACTCAATACACTTGCCATGATCTCGCCTCGCCAAAAATTGATCGTTAGTTGTTTTGGATCATACCGAGAATCCCTAGACCTCAGATGACAAGAAACAACGACCACAATATTGGCGGAGGACGGGGTACCTAGATTTCTGGGGTACTACGTGGCAACGCCTGTGACCTACGGATTCAGCGTCCAGTGCCAGAACGATAAAGACAATACGTATGCGCTGAGCTATTCGACTTGGACCGATTCTGACTTGGGGATTATCGACTGCAACTTGAAGTTAGATAAAGATTGCACCCAAGGCGGCCGGCAAGGCATTCGGCGAGTACTGTCAGAAATCTTAGGCCTACGTAGATTCACAACTTATTAGACGCATGAGTCGTGACATCCTAGACACCAGGGTATGTCCGAAAACCAGGTCAGCGTTCATCAACTTCTCAACGCCGAGATCAGACTTAATGTTCCTGCGGTAGTCCAACTGAACATATGGGATCTCCATTGGAAGAACTGCGGCCCTCACGGAGCGGAGTCCCCGAAAGCTCCGTGACAACGTGCGCTACGCGGCTTTATCGAAGGCTGTTCCACGGCCACGGTCTCTGTCTCAGGGTGAAACACGCGTCAGAACCGACACGATAGACAAAGACAGAAAACTCACGCTCAGTTGAGCAGGAAAGCTCCGACACTTCGGAGTGGGGCGCACCTATACAGGCATACGGGTTCACGTGTTCGTCGAAGTTCGGACCCATAGCCCCCATAGCCCGAATCGGGGACCGCCGAAAAGACTGAAGATTAAAAAATAATGTCTCGGGACATCGTTCGAACGATGTCCCGAGACATTACAATGGCGGAGGATAGGGGATTTGAACCCCTGAGGGCGTTAACCCAACACGCGTTCCAGGCGTGCGCCATAGGCCGCTAGGCGAATCCTCCTCAGTTTGCTCCGTGGAGCAGGATCCAGCATATCTAAATTCTCGCTCAATCACGAATCGAGAGTTCTCCTGCCGTTTCCCGCACCGTCATTCAGAGTAATTTCCCTGAATCCCGGTGATTCTGGAGGTTATACCCATCTCGTTGCTTTCCCGTTTTGCCCCTCAGCAGCGGATGAATACTACTATTCATGAGCAAAAGAGAGGTATTTCACAGCAGCGATGATCCTCGCCGCCTACATATTGGTCCTCCCGGATCTCGCGCTACTCCAGGGGATTTTGGCCATTGGGCCGCCAATCTGGATCAAGACAATCTTTTCGCACAGATTGCTGCCACAGGACGACAACTCTACGAACGGCCGCCTGCAACCTCAACAGATCAGGGCTTGGATACGCTAAAAATCATTTCGCGTTTGCGCAGCATGCTGGATGCAGCAGAGGCCGCTGTCATGGCCGATTCATTTGAGCAAGCGGTGAAAACAACTTCTGAACAGGGAACTCAAGAGTCGCTCATTGAGATCTCCGATAGTGCGACTCAAGGTCAGTCCTCTCGTTACTACGGTGTCGATCCGTCGGAGGAAGCGGTCATCCGATCTTCTTTTGTCGCTGAAGCTGCCATGGCATTGCGGACTTCCGAGGCCAATGTCAGAGATCGTCTATTTATCGCTGAAGGACTTCGCCATCTATGTCCTGAAACCCTTGAAGAATTAAGTCGTGGCGAGATCACCACCAGAACGGCCCAAGAGATCGTGAGGCAGTCTCAAGATCTTGAACCTGAAGACGTACGGCATATGCAGCAAACATTGTTGCCTATTGCGCGGACCGCCACGGATGCTGCCGTCGCGCACCGCGCACGCAAGATCCACGAACGACTTCACCCACGTCCAATTGAAGAGCGCCATAAGAAAAGCGCCGAAGACCGAAAGGTCACTTACTGGAACGAACCTAACGGGATGTCGGTAATCCAGTTGTTCATGCCAGCCGAAAATACTCTAAGCATCATCAACACCGTCAACTGGCACGCCTCGCAGCATGACGATCCTGAGGATGAACGAACCGAACAGCAACGGCGCCTCGACATCATTTGCGATGCGTTAATCGACGGATGGCCAGCGACAAAGGGCACCCCGCTCAAGGCACGAGTAGCCGTGACCATCCCGGCATTGGAAATGCTCACCGATCCCAAACGAGCCCTAGCTGATCTAGAAGGCTACGGACCGATACCCATCGGCACCGCATTACGTATTGCCAAAGATGCGCCATCCTTCATGAAGGTCCTCACCGACCCATGGTCCGGCGCCGTGATAGATGTCGGCCGTGAAAAGTACCGGCCGTCTAAGGCTTTGAGGGACCTACTACGCAATCGCGATATTTGCTGTCGGTTCCCCGGCTGCAATCGTCCTGCGGAAACTTCAGAAATTGATCACATTGAGGCCTGGGAATCCGGCGGTCACACCTCACGAACCAACACACACCTTCTGTGTAAACGGCATCAAATGTTCAAGCATGCCTTGGGATGGCAAGCTACCTATCTGCCCGACGGATCGGTGAACTGGCGCTCCCCACATGGCGTGGTGTGCATCGAACTTCCCGGAAGCGTCACCAACGTGCAGAACTTCGACTTTGAAAAAGAGCAGACGCCAATGCTTCCGACAGTTGCGCTCAACGAACGGGTACGCAAAGTTTTGGGATGGTTTGAACCGACAGATCAGGAGACCGGTTGAGAGCAAGCGCACGCTCCCCGATTTTTGTCCAAGCACCACCCTCGGGTAGTATTTTCGATGACCCCTCGTGTGGTGTCATCCTGTTGAACTCCCCCAGGACCGGAAGGTAGCAAGGGTAGATGGGCTCTGGCAGGTGCATGAGGGGTCTTTACTTTTTCACGCAAGCCGAATGGAGTCCACGTGGGCGCTGGCCGTTTCGCCCCTAGCCCTTCTGGGCCACTCCACCTTGGCAATTTGCGCACGGCCATCCTTGCCTGGCTTTTTGCCCGTTCTACGCAGCGCGATTTCTTATTGCGTATCGAAGATCTTGATCGTGTACGTTCCGGTGCCGAAGCGACACAGATCTTTGAATTGGAATCCCTTGGACTGCAATTCGACGGTTCACTCTTGCGTCAATCCGAACGCCTCCCGCTGTACTTTGAAGCCGTCAAGCAGCTGGAAGAGCGGGGACTGGTGTTTCCCTGCTTCTGCTCCCGCAAAGACATTGCAGAAGCGGCAAGTGCGCCGCATGCAGCACCCGGGGCTTACCCGGGAACCTGCCGGAACTTGAGCTCGGCCGAACGCGAGGTGAAGGCAAAAGAGCGTCCCGCTGCTTTGCGGCTACGCGCGGAAGTTACAGAATTCTCAGTACACGACCAGCTGGCTGGCGACTACACAGGCGTCGTTGATGATTTTGTGTTGGTTCGCAACGATGGGGCACCGGCGTATAACTTGGCGGTCGTGCTTGATGACGCATTGTGCGGAATTGATCAAGTGGTGCGTGGAGATGACCTGCTCTCGTCGGCACCCCGACAGGCATACCTTGCCACGCTCTTGGGCTACGAAGTTCCGGACTATGCCCACGTACCGCTGGCACTGAATACCAAGGGGCAGCGACTTGCCAAACGCGATGGTGCGGTAACACTCGAAGAGATCACCGAACATGGGGTACATCCAGCCGATGTTGTGGCGATTTTGCTAGAGTCGTTGGGCTTGCCAAGTACAAGTTTGCAAGCAGCCCTTGAAGCTTTCGATCCGGTGAACTTACCCCGTGAACCGTGGATCGTAGAACCTGAGAAGATCGTCCAACAGCTGATGCCTCCAGCATCACGCAACCGATAGGGAACCGGTGTGAGTACAGCGCTATATCGCAGGTATCGTCCCGATACGTTTGCCGACGTCATCGGTCAAGAGCACGTCACTGCTCCGTTGATGACGGCTCTGGAGAAAAACCGTGTCAACCACGCGTACCTTTTCTCGGGCCCACGCGGTTGCGGTAAGACGACCTCAGCACGAATTTTGGCTCGTTGCCTGAACTGCGAGCAGGGTCCTACTCCTGTTCCTTGTGGCACCTGCCCTAGCTGTGTTGAACTGGCCAATGGCGGCCCGGGTTCGCTCGACGTGATCGAGATCGATGCCGCCAGCCATGGTGGTGTGGATGACGCCCGTGATCTGCGTGAGCGTGCGACCTTCGCTCCAACCCGTGATCGCTACAAGATCTTCATCATCGATGAGGCACACATGGTGACCGCGGCAGGATTTAACGCCCTGCTGAAGATCGTTGAAGAACCACCGGCACATATCAAATTCATTTTCGCGACCACGGAGCCCGAAAAGGTTATTGGGACCATTCGTTCCCGTACCCATCACTATCCATTCAGACTAGTTCCGCCCGAAGCACTGTTGGCCTACCTGCAGGTATTGTGCGAACGCGAAAATGTGGCGGTGGCCGAAGGTGTCCTTCCACTGGTCATTCGTGCCGGCGGTGGTTCGGTTCGCGACACCCTTTCGGTCTTGGACCAGCTCATGGCTGGTGCGCGTGAAGGAACCCTGGACTACGAAACTGCCATTGCGTTGCTGGGTTACACCCACTCAACTCTCTTGGATGAAGTGACGTTGTCTCTTCACGAGGCTGATGGGGCCGGGCTTTTTGGCGCCATCGACCGCATTATTCAGACCGGCTTGGATCCACGACGCTTTGTTGAAGATATTCTTGAACGTTTCCGTGATCTGATCATCGCCAAGGCTATGCCTGAAGGTCTGGAAAAGATTCTTCGTGGCGTTCCCGAAGACCAGCTGGAGGCATTACGCCTTCAGGCTGGACTGGTTGGTGCTGGAGAGCTTTCTCGATGGGCCGACGTCACTAATAAGGCGTTGAGCGAGATGACCGGCGCCACCTCCCCACGTTTGCATCTGGAACTGTTGGCTGCGCGACTGATGCTGCCAGGTTCCGAGAACTCAGTATCTTCTTTTGCTGCCCGTTTGGATCGTTTGGAACGCCATGCGATGACCGGCGGCGAGCTTCCAGCTCTTGAACAGGACGAAGCTGCAAGTTCCTCTGCGTCATTGGGGGCAACGCCAAATCCTGGTGCTGCACGTCAGGGTGCTGCCGCGGTACGTGAAGCACTTGCCGCGGCTAAGGCACGCCGTGAGGGTGTAGCAGTTCCGGCTCCGGCTCAGCAGTCCCCTGCCGTTGAAGTTCAGGAACCGGTAGAACAGCAACCCTCGCAAGCAGATGAGCAGGCACAGGTTGTGCAAGAACAGCGTTCTGAACAGCCTCAGCAGACTCAGCCGGAACCAGCTCGGCAGGAGCAGCAACCAGCAACTGACGATCCAAATGCGCCTCTAGACCCAGATGCACAGTCTTCACTGAATACTGGTGAAGCTGCCGATTGGGGTGCGACTTGGGGTCCGAAGGATGACAGCTACTCGGTAACTACTAAGGTTGAGCCTGGCCCAAGCGTGCCAGCCGCCCGCCCTGAGGGCGTTGCGCCATTTAGCTTGGTGCCGGATCCTTCCAGCGGTGAAGACCTGTCATTTGGTACCGGCGTCTCCATCGATGATGTGAAGCAGAATCCTGCCATGGCGGAGTTCGCACGTAAGGCCGCCGCTTCGCGTACCCAGCAGCCATCGGCTCCTGCACCGCAGCAGCAAGCGCCCACTGAACCTTCTGCACCATCGCCACAGCCGAATCAAGCAGAGATTGATGCACAGCGTCAGTCCGAGCTGCAGGCTCAGGCCCAGCAGGAACGTGAGCGGCAAGAGCAGGCACAACGTGAAGCGCAAGAACGTGCCGCTCGTGAACAGGCTCAGCGCGAACAAGCACAACGCGAAGCACAAGAACGTGCCGCACGAGAGCAGGCCCAACGTGAACAAGCCGAGCAGCGCGAAGCGCAAGAACGAGCTGCACGTGAACAGGCAGAACGTGAAGCTCAGGAACGAGCTGCACGCGAGCAAGCCCAGCAACAGCAACAGCAACAGCAACAGCAACAGCAACAGCAACAGCAACAGCAACAGGCTGCTCCACAGCAGTCTCAGCAAGCAAGTGCTGGTTCCCCTGTGCAGAAGTTCCAGCAAGCTTGGCCAATGATTTTGCAGCAGTTGCAGGGTAACTCCCGAGTGCTGCATTCCATGGTGTCCACCTATGGTTCTGTCGCCGGCTTTGATGGGCGCACGCTCACTTTGGCCTTCAGCAACGCTGGCCCGATCGTCAACCTGCGAAATCGTCCGGATTTGATGAACACCTTGACTGGGGTTGTTTCGCAGTTCGCTGGTTCACCGATAGAAGTTGTACTCACCGAAGGCGGTTCCAACCCGGCTGGCGGTGGTTCCCCAAAAGGTGAGCGCCGGCCACTACCGGCGCAAACCCCAGCACCAACCAAGTTCACTAAGCCTGTAACTTCTGCTGGGGTTGCTGCGCGGGCTGCCGCGCGCGCACAAGCCGCCGCTCCAGCACCTGTTTCCAATGCTTCAGGCCCAGCCAAGCCATCTGTGGCTCCACCCGTTGCCCCAAAATCAGGGACCAACGATGGCTATGTCAGCTCGTATGATGACGTGCCCCCGCCTTATGATGAGCCGTTCATGGACGAGCCGCCATTCCCTGATGACCCGTACTATTCGTCCGAACCTGTTGCTGTGCGTGAGCCGGAACGGCAGCCAGCTGCTGTGCAACCCAGCGAGTTTCCCGCGCCAACTGCACAGCCTGCTGCCACAGCCACCGAACCACAACGGCCCAGTGCGCCACGAAGTTTTGGCGGCCCACCGGTAGCACCGAAACCTCGCATGACTGCTGGGCTCAGCGCACGCCAGGCCGAGGTTGGCACGCCTAATATTCCGCGCCCAGTTTCGGACACGCCCCTGCATCCGCAGAGCACCCCGGACTCATTCCAGAACTTGGCAGCGCCAGAGACTGAAGAGCCCAAGCCGCAGGTCCAGGAACCGGTGGCCCCACGACCTTCGGCCGCCGCCGAACCCGTGGCAACACCGCAGCCTCAGGCTCCAACCGAGGTAGAGGTTCCGGTACGGCAAGTCCCAGAACAGAGCGCCCCTACGCCGGAGGCAGCACCCAGCTGGGGAACACCGCAGCAAGAGACGCCTCCCGCAAGCCAACCGGTGGCGCCGGTTGCCGGTCAGCGCATGAGCCGCTATCAGCAGCTGATGAATCAGGCCAAGAGTTCTGAGAGCACACCGGCTCCGCCTCAGGCTGCTGGCGGGTGGGGTGGCCCCTCGCAAGCTCCTGCCGTTGCACAAAATCAAGAACCAGAAGAGTTCGTCCCGAGCGATGACGATATCGAGGTCGAGGATTCAGCACTCATCGGCGTTCCTGCAGTGGAGCGCTTGCTCGGTGGCATGGTCATTGAACAGCGCGACGTCAACGGGAATGTAGTGGAAATCAAGCGGAGTTTGTAGCTCAAGCCACGGCATCATGTCGGGGTGAGACACTAGGGTGTACCACGGAACAATTTCTAGGTATCACAGCAAGAAAGAAAGAAGGCGCACGTGTACGAAGGTGCTGTACAGGAACTGATCGACGAGCTCGGTCGCTTGCCTGGCATCGGCCCAAAGTCGGCTCAGCGCATTGCTTTTCACATTCTTGATGCCGATGCCGAAGACATGACACGGTTGGCCGCGTCCATCCAACTGGTCAAGGAAAAGGTCAAGTTCTGCGAGATCTGCTTCAACATCTCGGAGCAAGAGATCTGTGCCATTTGCCGGGACGAACGTCGCGACGGAACCAAGATCTGCATCGTTGAAGAATCCAAAGACGTGATGGCTATCGAGCGTACTCGAGCATTTGGCGGCAAGTACCACGTGCTTGGTGGCTCCATTAATCCGTTGGCTGGCATCGGTCCGGAGCAGCTACACATTCGTGAACTGGTCACTCGTCTGGCCGATGAGTCCATTACCGAACTGATTCTGGCGACCGATCCGAACCTTGAAGGTGAAGCTACCGCAGTGTATCTGGTGCGCGCGCTGGCACCTTTGGGCATCCGGATCACTCGCCTAGCTTCGGGCCTTCCGGTGGGTGGAGATCTGGAATATGCCGATGAAGTGACTTTGGCACGCGCCTTTGAAGGTCGACGCACTGCCGGTTCCAATGCATCCAATGCCCGACGTCCGGCCGTTGCCTCTGAAGAGCCCGAGACTTTGCAGAAGCCTCAGACCCCGGAAAATCAGACTGCATCCACTAAACCCAAACTCTTCAAGGCCGTGGATCCGGCACAAGCTCCCAAGGATGAGGCGCAAAGCCCATCACATCCTGTGGTTCCCGAGATGGATAACCACCGCAGCCGATAAGCGCTTTCGAGCGAGCCTCGCATTTCCCTGATCACAAGGAGGTGCGGGGCTCGTTTTTTAATACATCGGTGTGCAATGGAACACCATAGTTGATGAACGTCAACTATCGGCGTATAGTTGATATCAATCAACCATTCAGGCGTTCTGACCTGAACCTAATTTTTGGAGCTTTAATGACCGCAATCGCACCGGTCGCCAAGCCCAAGATGACGCACCGTGAAATTCTCACCGCCCTCACCGGCATTCTCATGGGCATGTTCGTCTCGATCTTGGCCAACACCGTAGTATCTAGTTCACTGCCCGTGATCGTCTCCGATCTACACGGCAGCCAAACCTCCTATACCTGGGTCGTTACCGCAACTCTGCTGGCAACCACCATCTCAACCCCGATCTGGGGCAAACTCGCCGACCTCGGCAACCGCAAACTACTGCTGCAGATTTCGCTGGCGATCTTCGTGCTCGCTTCCGCTGCCGCAGGTTTCTCGCAGACCACCGGCTTCTTGATCGCCATGCGCGTTGTTCAGGGTCTGGCCGGCGGTGGCGTTGGCGCCCTGGCACAGATCGTCATGGCCGACTTCCTCTCGCCACGTGAACGCGGCAAGTATATGGGACTATTTGGCGCTGTGATGGCCGTCGGTACCGTGGGCGGCCCATTGATCGGTGGTTTTGTCACCGACACCATCAACTGGCGTTGGAACTTCTTCATCGCACTTCCCTTTGCCATCGCAGCCGTTGCTCTGATTCAGCGCACTTTGCATCTTCCAGCCATTGCCAAGCGCAAGGTGAAGATTGACTACTGGGGCATCCTATTGCTTTCTGGTGGCGTCTCCTTGCTACTCATCTGGATGTCTCTTGGTGGCTCCCAATTCGAGTGGGCTTCAAGCACCAGCTTGATGATGGTCGCAGGAGCAGTAATACTTCTGGCCGCCTTCATCCTGGTTGAAATCAAGTCCTCCGAACCACTGCTGAGTATGTCGCTGTTCAAGAACCGCACCTTCACCTTCGCCGTGATTGCCTCGCTGGCTGTCGGCGTTTCGATGTTCGGTACTTCGGTCTTCCTAAGCCAGTACATGATCATGGCTCGTGGCGCGTCAGCCACCATGGCCGGACTGATGACCTTCCCACTGATGGGTGGCCTCTTGATCATCTCCACCATCGGTGGCCAGATCATCTCGCGTACCGGCAAGTGGAAGCCACTAGTGGTCACCGGCTCGGTACTGATCGTTATTGGACTGTTCCTGCTGGGAACCATTCACTACGACACCAACTACGCACTGGTTGCTACGTTCATGTTCATTCTGGGTGCCGGCATGGGTCTAGTCATGCAGAACATGGTCTTGGTCGTGCAGAACTCGGTGGATGTTAAGGAACTGGGTGTTGCTTCATCCTCGGTCAACTTCTTCCGTACCTTGGGTGGTACCGCCGGTACAGCAGGCCTAGGCGCCATCTTGGCAGCGACCATTCCAAATATGATTGCTGACCGCCAGGCAGACTTGATGCAAGCCATCGGGTCGCTGGGTGAAAAGGGCCAGGCCGTTGCGCAGGTACTCTCCTCGGGCAACCTGCCAACCATCTCCACCCTGCCAGAACCGGTACGCGTGATTTTCGAATCCATCTACGGTGACGCGGTACCATCGCTGTTCACCTTCGCAGCTCCACTGTCGCTGATCGTAGTGATCGCTGTCTGCCTCATTCCTAACCAGGCTTTGACCACTCAGACCGCTACCGAGCGCATGCAGGATATCGAAGCCGAGACCGAAAGTGAGACCACGGCTGCGACTTCCGGCCAGGAAAATGTTGACGCAGCAAATCTAGAGCAAGCTAACGTCAGCGACCATGCGCCCAGAACGGCGATGAAGTCGGCAGACAACTAGGATAGTTCACGTGGATATCACCAAAACGGATGCCTCTGAGTGCACTAAGGATCGAACAGACCGCTATTCACTGGCGGAACAAGAACTGTTTTCCTTGCTAGCAGTCACCGGACGGTTCAAGCGCGAGATGGCGCATCGGCTTAACGGTCAATTGACCCCCGCCTATTTGCCGGTCCTCGGACTCATCTTGCGCAATGGTCGCATCACACAATCCGAAATCTGCGAGAAGCTACTGACCGACAAGGCGACACTTTCTCGCATGACAGCCAAGCTCGAAAAGCTTGATCTGGTGGTTCGTGAGGTCAACGCCGAAGACCGCAGGGCCTTCGACTTGCTTCCCACGGAACATGCAAAGCAGCGGTGGCACAGCGGATTTGAAGAGTGGCGCGGTGAGCTTCGAGCACGCATGACCAATTGGGATGACCACGATCTGGACACACTGGTAGAACTACTGGGCCGACTAAATCTGGAAATTCAGGCGATCTAGTAAGTTTTTCCATTACGGTGCGATAGGCCGGGCGGCACGGGATGAATCCCGTGCCGCCCGGCCGTTTCCTACCCACGGTAGCGTTGTTGTTTAGACTTCGATCATGGGAACTAAGAGCAGCAACACTTCGGCCATTGCCAAGGCCACCGACACCCCGTGGGAAACCTGGATCGAACGATTAGAGAGCGCTAACGCGCGCGAGCTAACACATAAAGAAATCGCTGAACTCGCGTTCACGTTCATGCCACCGGCGTTGGAGAACCCAGGCTGGTGGGCTCAATCGGTGGCGGTCGCCTACGAGCAACAAATTGGTCGCCGCCTGCCGGGGCAAGCTCAAGATGGCACCTTCCAAGGTTCGGTGAGTACGACACTCGCTGAAGACCTCGACGGTGCGCTAGCCCGTTGGGAAAAACAGGTCAGCGACCTAAAGCTTTTTAATGGTCAGACTCTTGTTGAACCAGCGCGTACCAGCGCCTCTGAACGCTGGCGTTATTGGCGTGCCAGTTTCAGTGACGGAACCAAGGCCCAAGTGGACATTGGCCTTAAGGTGGATAAATGCTCGATAGCCATTAACATTACTAAGGCTAAAACTCCAGATCAGGTGTCTGAATGGAAGAGCTTTTGGCGACAAATCTTGGCAGAAATCAAGGCATAGCCCGTGATTTTCAACAACTCCCACTAATCTTTCTAGGCAATATGACCAATGTTTACCGTCACAAGTAGGAGATGTTGGCCCGTAGCTGTCACAATATTTATTTGGTAGGTGCCTCGCGTTGTGCTTTGCGCCAATAACGAGACACAGCTTTCAACAGGTGGAGTGAGTGCCCATGGGCCTAATTGTTCAAAAATTTGGCGGTTCGTCAGTATCAGATGCCGAAGGCATCAAACGTGTGGCGCGTCGAATTATTGACACCAAATCTCAGGGCCACGATGTCGTTGTAGTTGTCTCCGCTATGGGTGATACCACCGATGATCTTCTAGATTTGGCTGGACAGCTCACGGACGATGCACCAGCGCGAGAAATGGACATGTTGCTTTCCGCTGGAGAGCGCATCTCTATGTCGCTACTGGCCATGGCCATCGACCAGTTTGGTGAACAGGCTGCTTCTTTCACCGGTTCGCAGGCAGGTCTGATCACCGACTCAACCCACGGCAAGGCGCGCATCATGGAGGTCTCCCCTCAGCGTATTCGCCGTGCCATTGACCGCGGCTTCATCGCGATTGTTGCTGGCTTCCAGGGTATGAGCAAGGAATCCAAGAACATCACTACCATGGGCCGTGGTGGTTCCGACACCACAGCAGTGGCGTTGGCCGCTGCTTTGGGCGCCGATGTCTGCGAAATTTACACTGACGTAGACGGCGTTTACACCGCTGATCCACGTGTAGTTGCTTCGGCCAAGAAGATCGATAAGATCACCAGCGAAGAAATGCTGGAAATGGCCGCCAGCGGATCCAAGATCCTGCACCTGCGCTGCGTGGAATACGCACGCCGTTTTGGCGTGCCGCTGCATGTGCGCTCTTCATTCAGCACTCACGAGGGCACTTGGGTGCTCCCGAACCCCGACGACAAAATCAAAATTCAAGAGGGAGAACCCTTGGAACAGCCAATCATCTCAGGTGTCGCCCACGACCACTCCGAAGCCAAGGTCACCGTCATCGGCGTGCCAGATATCCCTGGCAAGGCAGCCCAGATCTTCGGTGTTATTGCCGCTGCTCAGGCCAATATCGACATGATCGTCCAAAACATCTCAACCCGCGGTTCGGGTAAGACCGATATCTCCTTCACCCTGCCAATGACCGAAACCAAGAACGTGCTCGGCGCATTGACCACCGCTCAGGGCGAAATCGGCTTTGAAGATATCGAGCACAACGACGAAGTCGGTAAGCTTTCGCTCATCGGTGCCGGCATGCGCTCGAATCCAGGTGTCTCATTCACTTTCTTCGAAGCCCTACATAGCGCTGGAGTGAACGTAGATATGATCTCCACTTCCGAGATTCGTATCTCGGTGGTCACCGACGCTGACAAACTGAACGATGCCGTACGCGCAATCCACACCGCGTTTGATTTGGATACCGAAGTCGAAGCCACCGTTTACGGCGGCACCGGCCGCTAAGGTTTCGCTCCACTAAAGATCGTGCTTGCGATACTAGATTTCTAGTGTCGCAAGCATGATCTTTTTGTCTTTCAGAATTCGTTTACTTCGTCGGCTCTAAAGTCTTGGAATACACCGTCTCCCCCAGGCCATAACTTGTTAAAAGATCACTAAACCGTGGGACGTCACTGGAGACGATTAGGCCGCTTTGTAACCCTCGCGGTCCAGATCTCACGCATCGACAGCGGGATAACGCTCGCCCTTTACACCGCCCACCGGCGCACCTTACTGATGGCATCATTTGGCTGGTGGATCGCAAGTACCCGACCAAGAGTGAGAGCGCCTACGGATGGGTGTACCGCGGGGTTCATTCATACCAAGACACATGAGGACCAGCTTGCCTTCCTAGATCGTATGGACCTGCAACTTGCCGGGCACCGTGACAGGCTCAGGATCCTGGCCCTTTTCCAGATAAATCTTTGCGGCACCATTGAGCTGGTGGGCTACCGGCGATAAGCGCCCAACCAAGGTTCCCAAAGCGCTGACCCATGACGTCAGATTCATGGATACACTGTCTACCAGCCGGTTGAAGGGCCCAGCTAATGTCGGGTGCTAGAAGGGGATTTCGTGAGCACAACACGCAGTGGCCGTCCTGCTAGCAAGCGTGCACTCAATGCTCAGGGGCTTTCATGCTTTGCCTGAGTTGTTCTCTGGGCTTTTCTATAAACCCCAGCAATGCAAAAGCCCGTTCGTCTCCATCTAGATCTGTCGTGGTTTCTGCCACGAACAGGAAATCAGCCACCATAATAATTCTTAAGATGCGAGTAAACAGAATGGCCACAGTTCCTGCCTGTGGCCATTCTTAGTCATTCAGCTACTCTCGCCGTTTCATCAAATTTGATAGTGACAGTTTGAGTAAAGCCATCGCTCGTCAAGATGTCGACCTTCTTCACAAGAGTGCCCCAGCGTGCTGTGACTTGCACACTACCTACTTTGTCTAGGGTGATTGACCCAGCTCCACCCGAAGAAGGGATTTTTGTTTCTTCGCCATCGACTGTCGCTGACAGTTCCGCGGGAATGGTTGCAGAGAAGCACTCATCCCCTGAACAGACATCCATGACCGCCTCCACTGAGATGGTCGACTTTACTCCGGGGTTTGTGCAAGCGGCCAGCACTAAAGCAAGAGAAGTAAACACTATAGCCCGCCCCCAATTGCCTCCTAGCATCGATAAGACCCTGCTTGACTTGATTTCTGCCATAGGCTGCTGCTCGTATTCCATGAGATTCCGATTGACGACTTACCTATACTAAAGCCTGTCAACTTCGTGGAGTTCCAGGAATGGCCATACTTCGCAAATGCTTGAAGGCATTTAGTCGAACTCGTGGTTAGTGTATAAGTCAAAGTTCCTTTATAAGTTGGGCTGTACCCGTAAAGCGAGGCGTAACCCCAATCCTGGAATGCCCAACCTGCACCATAGTGATTGTTTGTTTCCAGCCATCCAGTTTTGCCACACTTGTTGTAACTGTTGCAGCCAACAAAGGAGACCCCCTTATTGGTCACGGAGCGATTGAAAGTAATTGCCAGCCCGTCAGGCCCGCCAATCTGAGCCTGATTAGGTGGGCATTCCGAAAACGGCGCGTTTTTCCAGTTGTATCGAGCGTATGCATAAAGTTTTGTTCCAGACTTCACGATCTGTGGGCGCGAAACATTCATATCGCCTGCGCTCGACGACGGTTTCGTGACGCGGCAACCAATAGCTGCCGGTTCAGCAACTTTAAGAAGAAGCTCGCTGGGTTTTGCAGTCACAGCAATTTTGGGAAGGGTCTCTGCTGGCTCCGAAAGCCCCATTTCTTTCATCCTTGCAGAGGTCAGCTGATCTAAGGTAACTAGCAATGACAGTTCTTTGCGGAAGGCTTCCTCTTCAGAGCTCGTGCGGACGTCTGCGTCAAACGGTACAACTACGCCATTTGACAACGTGATTGTCTTGGCGGGCAGTGTCACGCCAGCATCAGGCCCCGGCTTAGCAGGTGAAGTGATCGAATGAGCCTTCGTATCGTTTAGATTCGGTGCTACCTCCTGTGCCGCAAGTGAAGGCATTGGGACTAAAATTAGCGCCAAAGCTAGTCCGTAGACGAATATGGTCTTTATTTCTTTCAAAAGGTCCTCGTTCTATTGGTTGTCTACTTAGACTTCAGGCCATAACCGCGAGAGCGAGTGTTGGTTCTAGATTAGATACTCTAATAGACAAGTTGAATAATGCACTCTACTTCCTATGCATCTAATTAGATCATATCTAATAATTTCGTTTCTTACAGAGAAGCTATCAAATTGTTAGCATAAGGCTCGTGGTATCAAATTTCCCGATGTGAGATCCATAAGTTAGCTCCTCCAATCGGCTGTAGGCAGTGCCGTCGTCGTTTCGGTGCAGAAGTAGCCTCCCGAACCTTCTCCTCACGATTCGAAAAGCTTTGCGAGCAGTCCAGCCTACTTCTCAGGTCGATGATACGAAGTTTATGAGAAGCTCGCATCTATTGGAAGCGTAATCGATGACACCGAATTTAGCCTCTTTGGTTTAGAAAGTCTAACGTTAGCTCCGTCAGTTAGGACACCCAGAGAAGTCACGCGACTCGTTCGGATACTCTCTCGATTTCAGCAGTCTTGCCGGCCAACAGGAACTGACCAAATAAATCGTCCAACGCTCTCAAGACAGACTCAATCAGAATCCAGCTGCGCAACATTCTTGCGTCAGTTGCAGGCCGTAATTCATATTTTCAAAGACACTCGCTAGATTCCTGACACGATTTCCAGCACCTCAGGCACGATCTTTTTGTCTTTCAGAATTCGTTTACTTCGTCGGCTCTAAGGTCTTGGAATACACCGTTTCCCCCAAACCATTACGCAAGCTGACCGTGAATCGATCCTGCTCGTCGAGATCCACATGTCCAAAGAATTGGCTCTTTCCATCACGTGGCGACTGATTAGCGACGGTACCTGCTAATGCGAAATCTACGCGGGGCCCGAAGGTCCCATCCATCTCGTTGGGACCGAATGAACCAGCGTTGACCGGGCCGGCCACGAATTCCCAGAACTCGTTGAAGTCGGTGAAGGCTGCACGTTCCGGGGAGTAGTGGTGCGCCGCGCAGTAATGCACATCGGCAGTCAAGAAGACGACGTTCTTTATACGGCGGTGCTTGATGGCCTTGAGCAGACGCGCTAGTTCCAGCTCACGGCCCAATGGTGCGCCATGGTCAGCGTTAGAAATAGACTCCGGGGCTTTGCCATCAGGAACGATGATTCCTAAGGGAAGGTCATTGAGGACAACTTTCCAGGTCGCCTTCGACTTTTCTAGGCCATCAACCAGCCAGTTTAATTGCTCTTCGCCGAAAATCGCCGTTTCTTTGGATTCCAGTCCGTCAGTGTTTTCGGATTTAAAGGTACGCATGTCCAAAGCGAACAAGTCCAACGCCGGACCGCGGGAGATCTTGCGGTAAATACGCGCCGCTTCGAAGCCGCTTCCACCACGCATCGCACGAGGATCAGCGATAGGTTGATATTCCTGCCAAGCCTGGCGTCCACGAGCTGCCAAAGTGTTGATGTCACGCACCGTGTAGCGTTCATCGGTGATGGTCTCGCCCGGCCACCAGTTATTGTGTGTTTCGTGGTCATCCCACTGAGCAATGACCGGCACTTCGGCATACAACGCTCGTACGTTCGTATCCATCATGTTGTAGCGATGGCGTCCACGGAACTCATCCAAAGTTTCGGCAACTTTGGAGACTTCTTCGGTCACCAGGTTGCGCCAAATCTGACCGTCCGCCTCTTCGACCTCGGCCAAGATTGGTCCATCGGCATAGATCGTGTCACCGCTGTGGACAAAGAAGTCGGGGTTGGTGGCGTGCATTGCGGCGTAGGCCCGCATACCGCCGATGTCCTCGTTGATGCCCCACCCTTGCCCGGCAGTATCTCCAGACCACACGAAACTTTGAGCACGGGATGCCTCATGATTGCGCCTGCCGGTGTTTGACGGGGCCGTGCTGAACCAGCCCTGCTGAGTTTCGCCAAGGGTTCCGTTTTCATCTTCGAAACCGATACTGACAGAGAATCGTGTCCCCGCTGGCAGATTCGCGGCGCTAATTTTTGCGGTGAAATCACTCGAATCGGAAGCCTGAGCACCACGCAGGGTGCGGGCAAAAGATCCACGCCCACGAATGATCTGACCTGCTTCATCAACTGCCCGCAGCTGTGCTCGCAGTCGCCCTTCTCCAGAGCTTCGGGCCCAGAGGACTGCACTGTTGGTGGAAACATCTCCCATAGAAAAACCGCTGGTGAGCCCCAATCGTGAACGAACCAGGCGCGGGCTACTTGATGCCAGCGCTACACCTGTGGGGCCGACAAGACCGAGGGCTCCGGCGCCCAGAGCACCAGTGAGCAAATTACGACGCGAAATATTAGTCATGGGCTTCAGTGTTCATGGCCAAATCAGACTCTTCCTTGAGCTGAGATGAATACCAAGAAAATTGATGCTCTACGCCCATCGCTACCTGGACTAGGGCAACTCCAGAACGAAAACCTTATTAGTTGTTTTCGGTTGAGACTTTTGTTTTTCGATGCTTGAAAATTCAGAGTTGGGGAGAGCTTCCAGAGCCAAGACTTGAGGCCACGCAAACCGACGGTCGTGCAGTGTTATTTGGTTTCACGAGACTATTCGTTATCAACTGACTCGGATCCCTGAGTTTTTAGTAGGTGCAGGATCGGGAACGGATGCCCCTCTCCGTCAACTTCTGAGCGGCCTATTTTCACGAATCCCTTTGCCGCATAAAACTTCCGTCCCAACGGGTTCTGTTCATTGACGTCGACTCGTACGGCTAGTCGGCCTTCGATAACTGCACTAAGCAAGGTGCTACCAATGCCCAACCCTTGCATAACGGCGTCAACGAATAGCATCTCAATAGTGTCGTTTTCAATCGCGATAAAACCCGCCAGGTGTCCGTCTTTCTCGGCGACGCGTAAGTCCGACATCTGAGGTAAGTACGTTGCCACATCTTGCTCGATAGCATCGATGTCTTCTGCGGTTAAGAACTCGTGTGTTGCTTCAACTGAGCGACGCCAGATCTCAAGCAACTCAGGGTAATCGACATCAACGGCAGCGCGGATAGAAATCATTGATTCAGTCTAATAGGCACCGCAATGCAGGCCAGTCATAAACCCCGAAGATCATTTGTTCTAAAGGCTCATGTCAGGAAGCCCGATCTTTCTTTGCAGGAAACGAAAACTGCAGGAACACGAATTCAGCTGGACCGTAATTACGCCCGCAAAACCGTGCAAACCTCCCGTTGCTTTCTGGCATTGTTTCGCAGATGATCCGTAAACTGTGGGCATGGAACAAGACGAGGCTTCAAATCGCGTACTAAAGATCTTTTGCGACTATGGTGCGGAATGGCCGCTATGGGAACACGGTCTTCAATACCCCAGTGATTATGGATTGTCGGAATCGCTCAGCAATAGGCTTGCTGAGTGGAACGATGAGTTTCAGCAGCACATGCATTGGGATCGGGGGTGGGCTCCAGGGTTTGATGAGGATGCATGGACCGAAACCGGCAAGAAGCTAGCCCACGACGTGCAGCAAGAAGTCGGAGATCGTATTGTTGTCCACTACGGAGTGTAAGCAACTTCGATCTAATACTGGAGGGCGTCGGTGCGCTGTTAAAGACGGCCAGTTGCCAACGAGAGCATGCGGCGCTGATTCCAACAATGGCCAACTGGATTTCCAGATATTTCAACGTTCTGATGGATGACCCCAGAGCCAAATTAACTGGCAGACTAGTGCAATGAGCTCACCTCAAGTTATTTCTGGGCCGCCGCCCGAGGATCTCCCGATACCAATCCGAGTGCGCGAGGCGGCCGAGGGAAGCAAAATCGAAGGTATTTGGCTCAACGCGTTGGGTGGACTCACCTACAAAATCGGAACCGGCGACAACACGCGCTTCGCTAAGTTCTCGCCAGGAAACCCACCGGAAAAAGAAGCCGACCTCCTCATGGAGGCTCAGCGTATGCAGTGGGCTGGTGAATTCATCAACGTTCCCGTCGTACTTTCCTGCGAGCAATTCGAAGAAGGACAACTAATGCTCACCGCGGCGTTGCATGGGCATAGTGCAGTGAGTGAACTCGGCAAGAGCAACCCTGAGCGTTCGGCTTATGCTCTCGGTCAAGGACTACGTCAGCTACATGATCTCTTGCCTGTGGACAGTTGCCCCTTCACGTGGGACCTGAGCTCGCGCATCAGCGGCCTACCTCGCGATCAACAATCCGAACTGCTCTCCGACGCTCCATCGGTCGATCCCGTGGTCTGCCACGGGGATGCGTGCCTGCCCAATACACTATTGGATGCCAAGGGCGACTTCTTGGGTCATGTCGACATGGGGAATTTGGGGGTCGCTGATCGCTGGGCCGATCTTGCCATTGCGGCTTGGAGCACCGAATGGAACTACGGCGCAGGTTATGAAGAACTAGTATATGCCGGATATGGAATAGACGCAGATCAGAAGAAAATCGAGTTCTACCGGCGGGTCTGGGACGCTACCTAAACGAGCCTTTCTATCGTGCTACGTAACGGTGCTCCGGACGACCTCGGGTACCGTAACCCAACTGAAGTTCCAAAGCATCATTGGCCACCAGCGCAGCCAAATACCGCTGGGCCGTAGCCCTCGCAACACCCACAGCTTCTGCCACCTCAGCCACGCTCAGAGGTTCCGAAGCTTCCTTAACACAGCTGAGTACAGCCTGTTCCGTAGGGGCAGTTCCGACACTCGGCACCGCCTCTTCGCCACCCTGTAAAGCCTTAAAAAGTCGGTCTACGCCCTGCTGATTAAACTCAGTCACTCCGGTCAGTTGCCTGCGATACCTTGCCCATCCCTTGAGTTTAGAACTGAGCGTTTTAGCGTCAAACGGCTTGATAATAAATGCCAGCGCACCGTGGCGAATAGCGTTGGAAATATTCTTCGGCTCGGTGGCTGCCGAGATCATAATGGCGTCCACATCTAATTCGCGCAGCAACTCAATGCCGCTGACATGTGGCAAGTACAAATCCAAGAGCAACAGGTCGGGTTTGAGAGAGGCGACGAGTTTAGGCACCATTCGCGGATCTTGGACTGGTTCCAGAGCTTGGAACCCCGGTATGGAATTGACCATGTCAGCGTGCAGTGCACCGACACGAAAGTCATCGTCGACGATCATCACTTGGTAATTTCCATTGGCGCCTTCGCCCATGGTTACGCTCCTTCGATCTTGTTGTTTTCTGGGATGGCAGGTTCAACTAGGACGGCCGGCAAGCGGGCGGCAAATACCGCTCCCTCTGTTCCAGCGCCCGGGTCTGCGATCCACACATCCCCACTTCGGGCCTGCGCCAATCGCTTGATCAGTGGCAGCCCAACCCCACGACCATGTTCATTACCTAGGTGGGAACCCGTGCTGACATCGCGCGCAAAAATGTCTTCGGTAGTGGTGATGCCGGGTCCTGAATCAGCCACAGCAAGGTGCAACGTAGTCCCTTCTGAGAGCAAGTCAATTTCCACCCAGGGCTTCCCGGTACCGCGCAAGGCTGCGGTAAAGGCATTGTCCAACAGATTGCCGAGTACCGCGGTGGCATCTTGAGCGTCATGAGCTGAGGCGATCTGCCCGTAAAGCATCGACTGGTTCGACACCCGTAGCTCGATGCCCTGCTCATGGGCACGGACGGCCTTGGCTGAAATGAACGCCGAAAGGTAAGCATCTTGGATCGCTTCGAGCCCAGGCACTTGAGCGATCTTCGGCCCGGTTTCCATGACCTCACGTAGGTAGGCTTCGGCCTGCTCTATTTTGCCCAGGTCAATGAGTCCCAATACTGCATGCATCCGATTAGCAAACTCGTGGCGTTGTGCGCGCAGGGCATCTGCCATGTCTTGGACCGCGTCCAATTTGGTTCCTAGAGCTTCGATGGTGGTCACATCGTGCAGCAGTACCACCTGCCCCAGATCTAAACCGTCCCGGTTCACATCATTAACTCGGGCGATCAGTGAATTGCCGTTAACTTCCAGACGCACCGGCGCCGGGTCTCGCTCCTTGATAGCTTTAACCAGTCGCCGGTCCAGACCAGCAGATTCAAAATGCCGGCCAACCACATCTTGTAGCTCGGTGCGGTGTGGCAGACCCAAAAGTTGTCGAGCCGCCTTATTGCGCACGGTGATCCGATGATCAACACCGATACCCATCACGCCTTCGGTGACACCGTACAGAACCGCCTGTTGGTCCCGCACCAGCTGGGCAATTTCGGTCGGTTCAAGACCTAAGGTCTGGCGCTTGAGTCGGCGCACGGTCACCCGGCCCGCCACGGTAGCTAACCCGGCAGCCAACAGGGCAAAGAGCACAATCCAACTAAAGGATTGCAAGAGTGCACCCGTGAGCGATTGAGTGGTCACACCCACCGAGACCTCACCGATCACCTGCCCGGCATCGTTACGAACCGGCACCTTGGCACGTACCGACTCCCCGAGCGTGCCATGTTCTCTAGAGACAGCTTCAACACCATCTAAGCCCACCGGATCGGTAGAGACCATCTGCCCTAGTTCGGCGGGATTCGGATGGCTCAGGCGCAAGCCGCGGTCCTCGGTAATCACCACAAAATAGGCTTGCTTCTGCTCCAGGATGGCGTTGGCCAAACGTTGCAATTCTCCTGAAGCCAGCTCTTTTTCATCCAAATCTTCCATCGCAGCGTACTTTGTGACGTCACGGACCACTTCGGGCAGGACGGCCACAGATCGGGCGATAGTCAACGAGGTGTCTTCGGCACGCGAATACACGCGGTCATAACTGGCATAGAGGGTTCCGGCGGTGACCAGCACGATGAGTACACCGACAACGAGGAACTGCAAACGCATGATGCGGGATGCGAAATGCCTCGCGCGAGACCCAGAACGGAACATGACCTCCAGCATAGACTCACTGGCGACTCAACGCGATTTTAATGAGCAAAAAGATGGTTATGAGCTTAACCCTTCAATAATCAGCACAAGGCGCGCAACGTGAGCCTCGCCACGTACCTTGAATGAGTGCCCTGAAGCTTTTGGGTGCCACAACGACGTACACTCACCGAAATGGAGGTCGGGGCAATGCTAGTTGCACTCGGATTCCTCATGGTCGCCACCTTTATGGCACTGATCATGACCAAACGCATGACGCCACTACTGGCATTGATACTCGTCCCCACCATCTTCGGGCTGTTCACCGGCGCAGGCTTTGGACTGGGCGACATGATCATGGACGCCATCAAGGACATGTCCGGCACTGCAGCACTGCTGATGTTCGCCATCATGTACTTCGGCATCATGATCGATGTTGGACTCTTCGACCGTCTGGTCGCAGGCATTCAGAAGCTTGTGGGCAATGACCCAGCCAAAGTTGTTCTGGGCACCTCACTACTGACCGCCGTCATCTCACTGGATGGCGATGGCTCCACCACCTTCATCGTGGTCACCGCGGCACTGCTGCCGATCTACCAGCGTCTGGGCCTGAGCCCAGTGGTTCTGACCTGTGTGGCCGGTTTGACCAACGGTACGTTGAACATCGTGCCATGGGGCGGTCCTACCGCACGCGCTGCAGCAGCACTGCACGTTGAAGCTGCCGACGTCTTCGTCCCAATGCTCCCATCACTGGGTATCGCACTGGTGGTTATTGGTCTCTTCGCTTGGCAGCTGGGCATCTCCGAGCGTCGCCGCCTACAGCGCGAACGTCCCGAACTGTGGGGCACCGAACTCGGTGGTGGCAACATCACTTCGCCTTCCGGCGGTACCTCCCCAGCTGGCACCGCTCCGAAGGGTGGCCACCTGGCAGTCTTGGAAGCAGTTGCGCGTAAGGGCGATGGCACCGAAGCAGCCACCATGGACGGCACCGTGCTGGATCCGAACCGTGAGACCCTGCGTCCTAAGACTTTCTACTTCAACCTGGTACTGACCGTAGCGATCATGGTGTTGCTGGTTGTTGACGTACTTCCACTGTCCTACCTGTTCATGGTTGGTACCGCTATTGCCCTCGTGGTCAACTTCCCGAAGGTCTCCGACCAGGTCAAGATGATTGCAGCGCACTCCAGCGAAATCATCGCCGTGGTGTCCATGGTTCTGGGTGCTGCGGTACTCACCGGCGTACTCTCGGGTACCGGCATGGTTGATGCCATGAGCCAGTGGCTGGTAGCAATCATTCCTGACTCCATGGGTCCATTCATGGCAGTGATCACCGGTTTGATCTCCATCCCAGCCACCTTCTTGATGAGCAACGACGCCTTCTACTTCGGCATCTTGCCAGTACTCACCGAAGCCGGTGCACACTTCGGAGTTCCAGCCGTAGACATGGCTCGCGCTTCGATCACCGGTCAGCCGGTACACATGCAGTCTCCGCTCGTTCCAGCAATCCTGCTGCTGGTATCGCTCTCCCGTGTGGACTTGGGCGATCACCACAAGAAGGTACTGTGGCGTGCGTTGGTGGTCAGCCTGGTCATGCTCGCCTCGGGCGTGCTACTCGGCGCGATCTCCATGGGCTAACACCCAAAGACCTAACGGTCATTCGTCAACCTCATCCCGTGAGTCTCATACCGAGCCTCACGGGATGAGGCATTTAACCCCTAAATCCACATCGGCCGATAGTCGTGTGGAGGGTCCTCACCAACGCGCCCGTCAACGGCCTCACGCAACAGATCCGCATGCCCGGTATGCCGCCCATACTCTTCTATGAGGTCACAAATAATTCTGCGCACCGAATGATGCTGACCCTCAAATTCCAGCCCCGAGGGTGTGTCCAATTTATTGTCATTGATGACCTGTTGTTGAATTGTGCGGCTCTTGAGAACCGCATTGTCATAGCGTTCGTATAGTTCCCCAGGACTCTGCTGTTCCTGAACAATGAAAGGGTCATTGTCTCGTTCAAGAAATTCGAGCAACACCTCAGGGCGTTCACGAGCAATAAAATAGCTGAACTTCTCATCTTCTACAGTTGCCAGATGCTGCAACAGACCTCCCAAGGACAACCCACTGGACGGTAGCCGAAACCGAAGCTGATTCAAATTCAAACCATCAGCCTTGTAGCGGAAAGTGACGCGGAGCCGGTCAAGCATGGCGACTAGATGTTCTGAGTCACTGGCGAACATTGGAGGCTCCCAAGGAGGGAAGGCATTCATGGCTAGCTCCTGTTGATTTGGATGTTGAAAAGTATGCCCGTTAACGTCACCGTTTTGGAAGCCTCGCGGTGGGTACCGTTGGCACAGCGTCGTGGGGTTATTCTCTTGCGGTCCCGAGGCTGTGGGCCAGCTCGGCATCAAGATGTTCGTTGCGGAAGCTATGACCCATTTCAAGTAGCTTGCCAGGGGCAATCCATTGGTCAGCCAGAGCCAGCAAACGAGCGCCCTCATCTCCAAGAACTACCTTGGGCGCAACCCCCGGCACCGGAATAACTGCAGGACGCTTAAGCGTCCGTGCCAGCACTTGAGTGAATTCAGCGTTAGTCACCGCGTTGGGAGCCACCGCATTCACCGGTCCGGAAAGTCGCTCGTCCCATAAAGCACGATGGTAAATATCCAGCAAATCATCAAGCCCGATCCACGAGAGTCGTTGCATGCCGCTGCCCAGCTTTCCGCCAAGCCCGGCAGTGAATAGCGGACGCATCACCGCAAGCATGCCACCTCGCGGGCTGAGCACCACGCCGGTTCTGACGCATACGGTTCGTAGGTGCTCTCCCCCGGCCTGCGCAGCATCCTCCCATTGCTGAACGACATCGGCCAGAAAATCTGCTGGTTTACCACTCACATCGGCAGACTCATCCAGTGCAACAGGTCCAGTATCGGTTCCGTAGATCCCAATAGCTGAAGCACTGATCAATGTGGACACCCCGCTACTAGCTGCCAGCTTGGCCAGGGCACGAGTTGGCTCGATTCGACTGTTGAGCACCGCTTGACGATGCGCATTGGTAAACCGACCAAAGATGCTGGCGCCTGCCAAATGGATGAGGGCATCGCAGCCTTGAAGTAACTGCGGTGCTGGATTATTTGGGTCCCATAAACGTTCGTCTGGCGCGGACGGGGTATGACGCACCAGCTTGATCACACGGTGACCGCCAGTGGACAGGAAAGCGCAGAGCGCCTGACCTACCAATCCGCTAGCCCCAGTCACGGCAATCACCTGTGGTTTCAGCCCGGCATCCGCAGCACGCTGGTGCGCAGTAAGGTCTGCAGCTAGTGCACGATGACGATAGTCGAGCATCGATCGTATTTGTCCTTTGGGCATATTCGATTCAATACGATCGATGACCAGGGTCTGGTCGGTTCCGTCGTCCTCAAACAGGTGCTCATGTCTCCAACGAACTGCCTTCAAAGGTAGGCCACGCAAACCTTCGGGTTCGAGCTTGTCAACAAATTTTCGGTTCTCGACAAACTCTGACGCTTGGTGTTGCGCGTTCCATCGTAAAGAGCCCGGCAATCCCAGCACAGCGGTGGAATCACGAAGCGATGCCGCTTCCTGGATGACTTTGACCGGAAGCCACGGCGGGAGTAATCGATGGATTGCCCCTGGCCGCGAAAACCATTCGAAGACCTCCGCAGAACTGGCGGGCACGTGGCTGGAGCGTTCAATCATCATAGGCTTCAGCATAGGGCTTTATCTCTTTTCTGCCCTTTGATCCGTGCCTCACTAGGGGAACTCACAGAATTTCTTTTGCTTCTAGGTTCCGGTGGCCTTGCAAGAGGGCCACGCTATTGCCCGACGAACCTGTGTGAGTTGAACTACCTAAGTGGTCTCGCGAGGCGATGAATTGAATAATAAAAGGTATGCCCGATACCGTCACCGTTTTGAAAGCCTCACAGTGGGTGCCTTTAGCCCACCGTCATGAGGCTCGTGCGCGTGCGTTCGGAGAACCCTTTGTAGAACGGCGCATGAAGGGTCGGAAGCATCCGATTGATGACTTCCTTTTCACCTATTACACCCAAAAACCCGGCCAACTATATCGCTGGCATCCTGGGTTGAATGTTGTACTCACGGGAGAAGAAGGTACGCAACGCACCTCGTGGAAGTTCTATCGCCCAGTAGAGACTGCGCAGGGTCTAGGCTACGAGTTTGATGCCCAAGGCTTCGTCGATTCCCGGGCACGGGCCATCGAATTTGCCCGCGTGATCCTTGCTGGGACCTCGCAACGTCCAGGAAATTTTGCCTGTTTTGGATTGCATGAATGGGCGATGGCCTACAAATCGGAACTCAACGGTATTCGCCACGAATACCTTCCGTTGCGGCTGGGTGCCGAAGGCACCGATGCCGTGGTGGAATCCGAGAAGATTCGCTGCACCCATTTTGATGCGTTCCGCTTTTACACTCCGCAGGCGGTTGAACTTAACGAATTACAGCCAACCCGCGAAACGCAACGTGATCTGGAACAGCCAGGCTGCTTGCATGCCAACATGGATCTTTATAAGTGGGCCTATAAGCTCTCCCCCGCGGTGCCCAGCGACTTGGTGATGGATTGCTTTGAGCTTGCATGGGACATTCGGACCATGGACATGCAGGCTTCACCCTACGATCTTGGCGATTGGGGCCACGAACCGATTCGTATTGAGACGCCTTCTGGCAAAGCTGAATATGTTCGATTGCAAAAACAGTTCGCTACCCGTGCCGATCAGCTAAGACTGAGGTTACTGGCTGTTGCTAATAGCCTGCCACTTTCATCCAAGGGCTAGTAGTCAATGAAGGCTCAGTGCACAATAGCCGCATGGGCATCACTGGGAGTACACGTCGTGCAGTCACAGCCGGCGGCATACTGTTGCTAGCTGCGGTGACGTCCTCCTGCGCAGCGCAATCCTCAACAACGACTCAGGGCACTTTAGAGATCACTATCAAGGCTGACGGAAGTAATATTTCCGCGCGCTACACATTGGAATGTTTAGGCGCTGAGGCCAGTCAGACAAGTACACTGCCCAACGCTTCAGAAGCCTGTGAAAAACTGGATCAACGCCCTGACCTCGTTGCTCCTAGGTTGGATCCGAGTACCGCCTGCACCGAAATATACGGAGGGCCGCAACGCGCCGAGGTTTCCGGCGTCTTAAATGGACAGGCAATTCATAGCGAATTCTCTCGTTCTAATGGCTGCCTGATCAGTCAGTGGAATGATGCAGAATTCCTTTTTCCCGATGGACTTTGAGCGAAAGAATGATCAATTTAGTTGGGTAAATCAACTACTATTAGATGACTATGGATTTTTTCCTGCTGATTATCGGATTATTGTTCGCTACTATTCTGATCGTTGGCGTCGGTGAACGCATCAAACTGCCGTACCCGATCCTGATGCTCATTTTCGCGACCTTGGCCGGTTTCTTGCCGTTCATGCCCGAAATGCATATCGAACCAGAATTAATCTTGCCCATCTTCTTGCCTCCGTTGCTTTTCGCGACGGCGCAACGAAGCAGTTGGTCAGTGTTCCGGTTCCGTTGGAAAGCTTTAATCCGTCTAGCGGTGGTCTTGATCGTGGTGACCGCCGGTACCGTAGCAGCGACGGCCTTGGCGTTTTCACCCATCGTCTCCATCCCTCTGGCGCTGGCCTTGGGCGCCATCGTCGCGCCACCTGACCCGGTAGCCGTGGATGCCATCGCCACCAAGGTGAACATGCCACGACGCCTGACTTCGTTGCTGGAGACCGAAGGCCTTTTCAACGACGCCATGGCGATTGTGATCTTCCAGTTGGCTGTCCAGGCGACCGTGAATAATTCAGAAGTCGGGTTGGAAATCATCCCGCAGTTCCTGATCGGTGCAGCAGGCGCCGTTGTTCTCGGCCTAGCCATGGGTTGGGTGATCGGTGCGCTAAACCGCTTCGTCCCTAACCTCGCAGCCCGTTGTGCGGCCACCCTCGTGGCGCCCTACGCGGTGTACATGATCGCAGAAGAAGTCCACGTCTCCGGCGTGATCGCTGTAGTGGTGACCGCACTAGAAATGGTTCGCCGTGACCGCCCGCAGGACTCCGCCGAGCGCCTAACGCGTCAAGCCTTCTGGGAAGTTCTCGAACTGTTGGCTACGGGTCTGGCCTTTGGTCTGATGGGCATCGAGATGAATCAGGTCATCCAAGAAGAGGGCAGTAACCTCATCGGCTATATCCCTGGCATTGCCGCGATTTGCTTCGTTGTCATTGCGGTTCGTGCCCTGTGGATGCTCGGGACCTACTACATGCCGAACCGTAATAAGCCAAAGGTTCCCGCTCGCAAGGACGCACTCGTACTGACCTGGTGTGGCATGCGCGGACTGGCAACCTTGGCATTGGCACTTGCACTCCCACATGTCACAGCCGATGGAACGGTCATCGAAGAACGCAACTTCGTCGTCGTGGCGGCCTGCTCAGTATTGCTGTGCACCCTAGTTGTTCCCGGGCTGACTCTGCCAGCGTTGATGCGCGTCTTGAAGCTGCGCAACAATGAACAGGACACCAAACGAGCCCGCCGTGCACTGGCTCGTCGTGCCGAGGCGGTTGCGCTCTCCGCGCTACGCAAGAACGTTGAGTTGCAGGAACTTCCTGAGAACTACCAGCAAGCGGTCCGCCGCCGTATGAATTCTTTGCACTCGATTCTGGCCAAGGATCCAGATCCGCACGATGCGATTTCCGATGAGAAGTACACCCAGATTCGTGCGGTGATCGCTAAGGCCGATTCGATTCAGGCCATCGCTTTGGAAGCGGCCCGCGATGAACTACTCAAGGCCCGTCGAGAACCGAATGTCGATCCGCACCTGGTCGATGAAATTGTCGGCCGCCTCGATCGACGCACTGCAACGCTGGACCGCTAAGCTGCTTTTCGCTCCAGCTTGACGATGACCTCGTAGTGGTCAGTCTGGGGGAACATGTCCATCACGCGTGCCAGTTGTGGTGTGTAGTTTCCCAGACGCTCGAGGTCCCGTGCTAAGGACTTGGCGTTACAGCTGGAGTAGATCACGTGCTGAATATCAGAATCATTGAGCCATGCTGAGAGCTCCGCAGAAATTCCGCGCCGTGGTGGATTGACGATGATCGCGTCCGGAGCCCAGCCTGCGTTCAATGCGAATTCTGTCGCGTCTTGGGCCACAAAGTGCGCATCAGTCAGTTCCAGAGACTGCGCGCTAGTCTGTGCTGCCCCCACTGCTTCGCTACTGGTTTCAATACCATACACAGTACGATTTTCACCTGCGCAATGGAGTGCAAAACCGCCAACGCCACTGTACAAGTCCCACACGCTCTCCGGGTCAACATCGTTGATCCATTGGCGAGCCTGACGATACAGTGCCGCTGCGATTTCGGTATTGGTTTGGAAGAACCCTTGCGGGCGCAGGTGCATGGGCACACCGTTCAGGCCAAATTCCAAGGTCGTGCGACGGGTCAGAATAATTTCTTCCTCGCCTTCTAGCACGGCCTTATGCTCGGGTAGGAAATTCACTGAGACAACGCTACGGTGTGGCAATTGTTCAAGAAATTGCGGGAGGGAATCACGCAGGGCAACAAAGTGTTTTTTGGTGCGCAACACCCATCGAACCATCACGGCTCCGGTATCCGATAGCGTCAGGATCACATGCTTGAGTTCGCCTTTACGCTTCGGTACGTCGTAAGGGATCAGCTTCAGCTCTTTGATGAATCGCTCAATCACCGGCAACAGTGAACGCAGGGTGGGAGCAATGACACCACAATTGCGCAGGTCGATTCCGTGCCCCTCGGTATCCAAGATGCCGATGGTCGGATTCTCGGTTGTCCCGGAAATCACCATTTTGGCTTTATTGCGAAACCCTTGTTCGTTGCTTGCTTGGGCTGGAAGGAACTTCAGCGAATCAAAGTCGGAGAGCAGGTTCTGGCAATCCTCAACTTTTGCTTGTAGCTGGCGGGCATAGGGAACCGTCATTTGGGTGCACGAACGGCAGCGCGAGGCAGAAAAGTAGAGGCATTCCATGGTGTCTATGATTTTAGCGAAGATATCTGACTTAGAACGCCAAGAACTCTTGACGCTGATTGACCGCAAATTTTCAGCTTAAACAGATAAGCTCACAATTGAAATCGAAAGTTTCCGAGCAAAACCCCAATTGGCTTTTGTCCCAAAGGGGTTAGGGTGTTGAAACCGCGAAAGGACAGATGGCACTTCGTACCGGGCACTCCACGCACCGTCGTGGCATCGCGTTAATAGCGCTTCCGTTAGCCGCCGCAATCGGCGCTTGCACTAGCTGCGCAGCTTCCTCACCCCAAGCCCTTGAAACTCCGAGTAGTCCGGTGGCGAGCAACGCAACCAAAACTACCCCTGAAGCTACGCAAAAGCCTGCGGCTTCGCAGGCGTCAACCGCGCCAGAATCCACTGCTGATTCCTCAGAGACGGAAGCCACCACTCCGGTACAAAGCAGCACTCCGGCAACCGGCACTACATCAAGCGCATCTCCTAGTACTTCTGCTTCCCAGTCCACGCTCTCGCCATTAGCTTCCGGCGCAGCCTCTGGTGCCTCGCTTCAGGCGGTACCTTCCGCTACTTCTGAACTTCCAGCTGCTTCACGCAAACTGTTCACTGCCATCGACGCCGGCAACCTCAAAGACGTCAAGACCGCATTAAAAGACGGAGCGGATCTGAGAGTCACCGACGATGCCGGTAGAACCCCGCTCATGCGCGCAGTCATCGTCAAGAATGAACAAATCGCCAAGACTCTTTTGGATGCCGGCTCTGACCCGAATGTTAAAGACGATTACCAGGAATCCCCATTCCTGCGAGCCAGCGCCAACGGCTCAACCAATGCATTGCAAGCCTTCATTAAAGCGGGGGCCAATGTTCATCAGGTCAACCGCATGGGCGGAACTGCTTTGACGGTTGCTAGCGAAAATTCTCAGGTCGCTGCAGTGCGGATACTGCTGCGCACCGACATCAACATTGATCAAGTCAATGATCTTGGGTGGACGGCTCTACACGAAACGATTGTGCTGGGTCAGGGCACCAACACCTCGGTGAATATCGCCCAGATGCTCATCACCAATGGCGCAGACCCACGGTTGAAAGACCGCACGGGGGCTGATGCTTTTAAGCTGGCCCGGGAACGCCAGCAGAGTCAAATGCTCAACATGCTGCAGGCTGCCAGCAACCGTTAATTTTTACAGCGCATCAAGATAAAACCAGGCACCATCTTCACGCACAAATGTGCTGACCTCATGTTGTTGGGCCTCGCGTTGCCCATCGAGGTAGTGCGCCGCAAATTCCACCACACCACGCGTCGCTTGCGAGCCACCGCTACGAGTCTTAATGATTTCCAAGCCAATCCAGCGCATCTGCGGATCAAGTTCTAACTCTTGAGGCCGAGTACTCTCATGCCAGGTTTCCAGCAAATACGGTGCCAACCCTTCAACGAAGGCACTGTAGCGAGAACGCATCAACTGCTCAGCAGTTTCTGGAAGCACCGATTGATCTGCGCGGCCGTCATGAAAGGGTTGGCAGCATTCTTGGTAGCTGAGCTTCACTGAGTCCAGTTCCCGGCAAGAACAGGTTGTTTGACTAGAGTTTTTCACGCTTTCAGAATACTCGTCTAAGAGCATCAGGTACCCCGTGAGCCAAAGATCACATGACTTATAACCCGCGATATCGGTGCTATCGGGCACAGGCACGTCTGGCCCATCACATTCACGGGTAGACTGGTGAAGCAAGCTCGCGGAGCGCCATATCCCCTTGGTGTGAGACGGCATCTCCGTGTGGCATTTAACTTAACCTCGCCAACAGGAGATATGCCGGATGCCCCGCATCGTTGTAGATGTCATGCTCAAGCCAGAAATCCTTGACCCTCAGGGCAAGGCCA